>Ga0247760_1000033_pt1 | contig 113479 bp, 90 predicted proteins | sample UWRJL171409R4_FD_179936 | JGI IMG/M metagenome (GOLD analysis project Ga0247760, IMG submission 179936) | Plant litter microbial communities from Arlington Agricultural Research Station in Wisconsin, United States - UWRJ-L171-409R-4 | ecosystem: Environmental > Terrestrial > Plant litter >...
TCTCGACCTCGCTACCGAGCTTCTTCGCAGCGAGGTCGAGACGCTGGTTTTTGATGGGTTTTTGCCGCTGGTCTTGCGCGGCGAGGCGCCGCCCAAGGCGCGCGCGGGGCTTTTGGCCTTTGGTCTGCCGTACGAGCGCGATCCAGCCATCTCACGGCACGTCGTGCAGTTTCTCGAGCGACACGCGGCTTCGGGGGTCGACGCAGTGCTGCTCAATGGCGGCCTGTTCCACGCCGAGCACGCGGCCGAGCGCGTGCGAGACTTGGTCTCGCGCTTTGGCGACCGCGAAGTCACGCTCTTACCCTATCCTGATCCGGATCTGTCCGTTGCGCGGGGTGCGGTCGCGTACAGCCGCTCTCTCGCGGGGCAAGGCTTGCGCATTGGTGGTGGCACGCCGCGCGGGTTCTACGTGGCAGTCGATGAACGCTCGGCGCGGCGCGCGTTGTGCGTGGTGCCCAAGGGCGCACGCGAGGGCGAGCGCCACGTGGCCAGCACGGGCGGGCTCTGGCTGCGCGTGGGGCAGCCCGTGCAACTCGAGCTGTACACGTCGGACAGCGCGGCTCTGCATCGGCCGGGTGACGTCGTATCGCTCGATGACGACTTCGCGGCGTTACCACCGGTCACTACCTTGTTTAGCGCGACTGACGGTGAGGGTGATCTGGAGGTCGCGCTGGAGGGTGAACTGAGCGCCGCGGGTACGGTCGAGCTGGCGTCGGTCGAGCTCCACCCGAGTAAGGGCCGCGCGCCACGCCGTTTTCGGCTGGCATTCGAGCTCCGCGCGAGCGAGCCAGTGAGCCTCAAGTCAGCGCCTCCGAGTGCGGCGCGCCCGCCTCCACCGCGTTTGTCCGAAGCGCTCGAAGCCATTCGCCGCGTCTTCGGCGAGGGGCGCGCCGACGTGAAGCCGCGCGAGAGCAAGGATTTGCCTCGTGAACTCGAGCGACTGCTGGGCGAACGCCGCGCTTGGACGCTCGAGTCCAATCGCAGCTTGTTCGACGCGCTGGCCGAAGGTCGCGCCGCACGGCGCCGCTCCGAAGATCACGAGCGCGTGTTCTGGATGCTCGCGGGCTACTGCTTGCGGCCCGGCTTCGGCGCGCCGCTCGATGAACAACGCATCGCTCAATTGGTGCCGCTGTTTGAAGCAGGCATCGCAGCGAGTGCGAACGCTCGCAGCTGGCAACAGTTTTGGATCGCTTGGCGGCGCGTCGTGGCCGGCCTGCGTGAAGACACCCAAACCCGCGTGTTGGGCCTTTTGGAGCCGTTTCTGGCTCCGAGCGAACTCAAGCTGAAGCGCAGCAAGAGCCTAAAGGCGGCGGAATTCAGCCACGAGGTTTTGGAACTCGTGGCGTCACTCGAGCGCATCCCGGTCGAGCGGCGCGTCGCGCTCGGTGACTGGCTGATCGAACGCACTTATCGGGACCGCGATCCGCGGCTGTGGAGCGCGCTCGGTCGCGTCGGCGCTCGCGTTCCCGGCTACGCCAGCGCGCATCACGTCGTGCCAGCGCGCAACGCCGAAATCTGGCTCGATCACCTGCTGCGCGAGCGCTGGCACGAAGTCCCCACCGCCGCCGCCACCGCTGCCCAACTCGCCCGCAAGACCGACGATCGCGCGCGCGATGTTGCAGAGCCTCTACGCGCAGAGGTGATTCGCCGTCTCGAAGTCATCCACGCCGAAGCGGAGCTGATCACGTCCGTGCGTGAGTTCGTGCCTCTGGTCGAGGCCGAGCGCGCCGCCTGGTTCGGTGAGGAATTGCCAGTGGGACTACGGCTGAAGCAATAGCGCGCCGCCCCATCGAGTATCTTCCACGGTGCGGAAAATCGAGCTACGTTCGCGCGCATGCTGCATCAAGTATTGCTTATCGGTGGCGCGACGGCGGTAGTGGCGGCGGGGTGCGTCCCAGAGGGACCGAGCCTACGAGCGCGTTCTGCTGGTGATTTACATTGTCCCGCTGAACAGGTGAAAATCTACAAGTTGGACGAACTCGCGTTTCGTGTGGTCGGTTGCGGACAAGAAGTCGTATACATTTCGGTTTGCGATAGGCCCGAAGGGGCATTCAATCGGAAGTGCACCTGGGACGTGGATTTGACCCGAAGCCCCGCGGCTCCGGCCAAGCGCGCCGACAGTCGGCCCCCTGCGGCGGGCTGCAGCAAGGACACTGAGTGCAAAGGTGATCGTATCTGCGTGCAGAGGCAATGCATGGCGCCTCCGGTGCCTTCGGCAGTCGAGGGCTCAGCGCCGAGCAGCGCTACACCGCCATGAGCTAGCACGATGAAACTCGAGGGCTCGAGCATTGCGGGCGTCGAAACCTGCATCGAAGTGCCGTCGCTCCGGCTCGTTCTAGATATGGGACGATGCACGCGCGGTGCGATTCAACACCCTTTGGTATTACTGAGCCACGGCCATCTCGATCATATGGGGGCGATTGCTCAGCACGCCGCGCGGCGCGCGATGATGCACATGGGTGAGAGCACGTACCTGGTGCCGGCGGCGGTGGCGCGCGACGTCGAAGCGCTGTTCAACGCGGCGGGGCGACTCGACGCCCAAGTGATCCCGCGGCGCGTCGTTGCGCTTTCGCCCGGCGACGAATTCCAGATTGCCAAGCATCGGTGGGTGCGGCCATTCGAGACGTACCACCGGGTGCCGAGCCAAGGTTACACCGTCTGGGAGCGCAGGCACCGCTTGCGTCGGGAATTTCACGGCCTGTCCGGCGCTCGGCTCGGAGAGCTACGCAAGGGTGGCGTGAGCATCGACGAACCTCATGACGTCGCGCTGCTCTCATTCACGGGCGATACGCGGATCGAGGTGCTCGAGCGTACGCCCGAGTTGCAGCACACCGAGACGCTGGTCATGGAGACCACGTTCCTCGACGAACGCGTGAGCGTAGAAGGCGCCCGCAGCACCGGACACATTCACCTCGATGAAGTGCTACAGCGCGTCGACCTCTTGCCCCGAACCGAAGTGGTGATGAGCCATTTTTCAGCCCGTTACAGCGACGAAGAGGTGCGACGCATCCTCTCTGCGCGCTTGCCCGATGAGCTTCGCGGTATCGTGAAGCTGTTCGGCGTCGGCGCACCGCTGACGTGAGCGCCCTCACGCAGATCATGGACAGTTAGGTGGTGGTTCGGGCGCTGCTTACAAAGGTCATCATATAAGGGAGCTAGAGTAAGCCCCGGCGTCTCATGGCCGCTTGAATGACCAGCTTTTTTTGAAACTTCACCGGGGTCGTGGACGGTTCACTGCAAGTGGCTGCACGCGCTCGGAATCGTGATCGTATTGGCGTCGAGCACCACGTCAGCGGTTTGAGCGAGCGCGCGGCCCACGAGCGTCGACCCGGTTTTCATGGTGACTGCGGTGCCGGCGATGATTGTGCCGTAGAATTGCACGGTCTTACCGATCGTGACCTGCTTTTTAACGCGCCAGAACACGCCACAAGCTTGCGCACCATTGGCGAGCACGACCTGCGCGCCGTCCGCCACCGTCAGCGTTAGATTGCTGCGAATCACGAAGAAGGCGTTCGGGTCGTTCTCGGCGTCCAAGGTCACGTGCCCGTTCAACAGGACGTCTGCGCTGAAGCTATTCATGCAGGTGACGCCGGGATGAAGCGTGATATCGCCGGTGAGGCCGCCCAAGACGTCCGTCAGGTCCTGGTCGCAAGCACGAGGATCGATGTCGCCGACCAGGGCCGTGACGTCCTGCTGTGCCAAGATCGTGCGCTGGTTGTCGGGCGCGAGCGAGTCGGTACCGTATTTTTCGTCCGCGGGCGCGTCGAAGCCGGTGATCTTCGACATCGCTCCAGCGCTCACTCCGAGCTTGCCCGTGACTGGCGAGATGTTGGCCGCGCTGATCGCGCTGTATGCGAGCGCGGCGAACGGCTGCGCGGTGCCGACGCTTGGTCCGAGGTAGAGGCCGTCATTGCCGGCGTTGCCGGTGCCTGCCCGGCTATTTTCGCCTGCCTGGCTGTTGGTGCCGGCTGTATTCGTCGTCCCGGCCGCCGCGCTGCTCCCGCCGCTTTCGAGCGACGAGCCGTCGCTGCTGCCGCACGCTGCCGTCAAGCCGGCCAGGATCGGCAAAGCCAAGAGCGTAAGTACTGAACTCAAGTGCTGTTTCATGGTCTCGTGAGTGCATCAATCGAGCCACCGCAGCGGATCGCCAATCGGCGCGACATTTACAATGTGCGTCGGACTCGGAACGGTACAATGCGCCTCAGTCGGACGCGCGGCTGACACGATTGCGTTCGCTGACGCGAACGCGGTTAAGATGTTGCGCGTGCCAGTGCCGACCTATCTTCAACTCAGCGAAAACATTCGGCGCGCCACCGGCGCGAGCCAGGTGGAGCTGACCGAGCGCGTGCAATCCTTGTGGGGTGGCTACGGCGAGCTCTGTCGCGTGCAATTGTGCGGAGTTACCAGCGCGAGCGCGATCGTGAAGTTTGTCACGCCGCCCAGCGAACGCGAGTTCGCGCACGACCCATCCAAGCTGCGCTCGCATCGCCGAAAGCTGCGTTCCTATGCGGTCGAGCTCGCCTTCTACGAGAGCTTCGCGCGAACGTGCGACGCCGCCTGCCGCGTGCCTGCGCTCTTGCATGGCGAAGCGCGCGCGGACCGCTTCCTATTCGTACTCGAAGATCTGGACCAAGCCGGTTTCCCTGCGCGAAAAACACTGTGCACTCCGCAGGAAATCGCCGCCTGCCTCGAATGGCTGGCGGCATTTCACGCGCGCTTCCTCGGTGTCGGCCCCGATGGTCTGTGGAAGGTCGGAACTTATTGGCACCTGGCCACGCGCCCCGACGAGTTCGCTCGGCTCAGCGCGGGGGAATTGCGCGGTGCCGCCGCCCGCATCGATCAGCGCCTCAACGCCGCACGCTTTCGCAGCCTCGTGCACGGCGATGCCAAACTCGAAAATTTCTGCTTCTCGCGCTCGGGGCGTGCCGTCGCAGCGGTCGACTTCCAGTATGTCGGCGGCGGCGTAGGCGTGAAAGACGTCGCCTATTTCTTGAGCAGTTGCTTGTCTCCGGCCGAGTGTGAGCAGCACATCCCCGGCTACCTCGAGCTCTACTTCAGCGCACTCCGTGCGGCGCTCGGTTCGCAAGGCAATCCGTTCGCAAGCGAAGCGGATGCGCTGGAGCGCGAGTGGCGAGCGCTGTTTGCCTGGGCCTGGAGCGACTTCTATCGCTTCCTGTTGGGCTGGGCACCAGCGTACGCCGCAGGCGACACTTACAGCCAAAAGCAGCTAGACGTCGTGCTGAGCTCGCTGCGTTAGCTGGGCGTGCTAAATGTTACATACCAGGAGCCGACGGAGGCGAACGCGCTGGTTGCGCGCTCGCGGAATTGGCGACGCTCACGTACCTGACAATTTCTACGGTTTTCGGCGCGGATTTGCTGATCATGAAACCCAGCAGCAGGCCGATCACGAACAGAGCGACGTAGAAGAGCACGATCAGGCTCGAAGCGACCAGCACTACCTGGAACACACTCCAGGACCTACCTGCAGTCATTTCACCATCTCCCTGACTTCACAGACGGTGTTGTTACCTTCGACCCGAACCACGCGCCCCCCTTGCGCGGCGCAGTAGTCCTCTGCGTTCTGCTGAGCGGCATCGTCGTGCACGAGCGCCAAGCATTGGCTCAACTCGATTCCAGCCTTTAGCATCGAGAGCCCCGCCAGGACTGGGCTCTTGGTCGTCGCCGCAGCCGCCAGCACGACTGACAGCTCACTCGACGAGCACTCCAACAAAGCGGCGCCACTGATCCACGGCGCGGGAGGCGCAGGGACCACGGTTCTAGAAACGAAGCTCGACACCAACGATGACACCGCCGGGTCCGACCCGGACTGAGGCGGTAGAGCCAGCGGCGGCGGCCGCTCCGGCCCTTCGCAAGTGAGCGTCTCGAAGTCCGAATCGAGCTGGACTTCACAGGTGATGGAATTGGACGAATCTGCGGTGCAACGTACTGAATCAGCCAAAATGGCCTCCTTTGGGTGCTGGGAGGACATCGGGCGGATTCGGTCGTCAGTTGCGTCCGTTTATTGATCGGACCACGTTCTGCAAGCGGAGCGCAGCGTTCACATCGCCGATGCAGAAACATCGCCGATGCAGAAACACCGATTGATTCGAGCCTTGGCCTCGATCGAACGAGTCGCGCGTGGGAATCCCACGCGCAAACTAGGGCGCGGTTACTTGATTACCGTGAACTTGCAGCTCAGGCAGTTATCGTTGCCTTCGCACTCTTCGTGGGCGGGTTGCACTTTGCCGTCACCGCAGATGGGAGCGGTCTTGCACGCTTTGGTGCACACGCCCTCACCGTAAGCGGTGCTGACCGCGACGTTGGCGGCACCTTTGTCGCATTGCTCGTTGCCGTTCTTGATGCCGTCGCCGCAGTAGCCGGCAAGCTTGCACTCTGGTGTGCAGGTGCCGTAAGTGCCGTCGTTGAGCCCGTTGTCGCACTGCTCGGGCGCTTCGACCGTGGCGTTGCCGCATTTGAGGCGGCACTGCGTGTCGCACGAGCCCGTGCCGTTGTTGGGGCCGTCGTCGCATTTCTCGGGCGGTTGGATGGTGCCGTCGCCGCACGACGTGCTGGGCACGTAGGCAGTGCAATCTGCCTTGCACGACCCGGGCAGGCCGGTGTTCTTGCCGTCGTCGCACTTTTCCGGGCCGTTGATCACGCCATCGCCGCACAAGCCGCCAGGGAGGCATTGGTTGGTGCAGCTGTTCGGACCGTAGGCGTTGCTCATGTTGGCGGCGCCGTTGTCGCAGCCTTCCGGCGGATCTTGCACCGTGGCGTCACCGCAGTTGGGTCCGAACTTGCAAAGCGCCGTGCAGCCGCCGTAGTTGCCGTTGTTCTTGGCCTTGCCGTCGTCGCAGTCTTCACCGTCGTCGTGCTTGCCGTTGCCACACTTGAATTGGCAAGTGGTGTCGCAGTCGCTGCTGGCGCTACCGTTGCCGTTCGCGCCGGTGCCCGTGTCGCACTGCTCGCCGCTAGCGGTCTCGACCGTGCCGTTGCCGCATTTCTTCTTGCAGGAGGTGTCGCAGTTGCTGAACGGGCTGCCATTGTTGGCGCCGTCGTCGCACACTTCGCCGTTGGTGATCGTGCCATCGCCGCAGCGCGCGCCCAGCTTGCAGTTGGTTTGGCACTTGCCGTACACGTTTTGATTGTTGGCGGTGCCGTTGTCGCACTCTTCCTGATTTGCCTTTTGCAGTATGCCGTCGCCGCAGTAGTTCGGCGTCACGCAGCCGGGTGCGCACATGCCAGCCGTAGGCACGGTGCTGACGTAAGCATCGATGTTGAGTGAGTTGTCGCAGAGCTCGGGCGGAGATTGCGGCGTCTTGTCCCCGCAATAGGGACCGAGTTTGCACTCGGTCGTGCATTGCCCGTAGGTATTGCTGCTGGGCGACACGTTCAGGTTGCCGCGGTCGCATTGTTCGCTGCCGGTGGCGAAGCCGTCACCGCAGATCGGCGTGCACACGCTCGGGGCGGAGTTGAAGCCCGTCAGCGTGAGCTGGAAATTCGAGGCGGTGACGTGACGCTCGGCGTGGAAGATGGCAATTTCGTAAATGTTGCCCACGACGAGGTTGAGAGCGTCGGCCGGGCCACATCGCAGGTTTGGCGGGGTGGTGGGAGTGGGTGGGGGTGCATTCTCGACGCAGGTCGTGGCGTTCCCGTTGGCGTTGAGCGTGAAGTTGCCGTTCACCTTCGAGTGAATGCCACCGAGATCGAGTACTCGACGACCGTTGATGAACACCCACAGATCGTCGTCGCCGTAGAAGGCGAGCTGCTCGCCGCCCTTGAACGCGAACCAACTGCGCATCTCGGTAGTGAAGTGGTAATTGTGCGAACCGGGGTCTCCCGTGGGGACCGGGTTGCCAGTACTCTGGGAGCGCGCAGATTCCCCAAGCGGAGTCGTAGCGGTCCAACCCTTGCCGTCGAGTGGGAAGAAGCCACCTGTGTAGGCGCTATCGCAGGCAGTGTTGTCGCACGAGTATTGAAATGCACCGGGAGCACCCGTGGCCTTGAGCGTAATACTGCCCGCGAAGGGCATGTTTACCGCATCGTCCTTGTACCATTGCTCGAAACGAGTCGTCGCTTGGGCATCGGTCAGCGAGGCGGCGTTGGTCGGCTGCAGAACGACGTCTGCGCCCGACACCCAGCCAGGACCGTTCATCGTCCAGTCCGCCACGTTGTTGTTCCCCGCAGGGAAACCGTCCGCATTGGGCGGAGCGGGGGAGGCGGGGGGAGACGCGAAGGCCGTATTGTAGTCGGGCACGTACCGGTACGGGCGCGGGCCGCCGACGTTGATTTGCTTCAAATCCACCTTCGTCATCCCCGGCAATCGACGATCTTGGATGGGATTGATCTCGAAATGGGGATGGCTTCGCGGCGAGAAATCACGCCAAACGACGGGTAAGGTGAGCAGCGCGCCCGGGGGCGGCTGGCTGCACGTCCAGGCCGGCTTGGGTGGATTGGATCCAGGCACGAGCTCCACTTTGCAAGCGCTGTCGCAGCCGTCGCCGTTGAGGGTGTTGCCGTCGTCACACTGTTCGGGCGGCAAGACCAGGCCGTCCCCGCAATGCGCGAAGCATTGATAGGCGCCCGTGGTTGCGGGCGTGACGTAGGTATTGGTCGTTCCACACAGGGGTTCGTTGGTGCAGGTGGGCGAACAGCCGTCGAACGGGATGGTGTTGCCGTCGTCGCATTGCTCGCTGCCCAGCACCGTACTGGTCGGATCCGACGGGCCGTTCACCTTGCTGTTGCCGCAGTACGGCGCGGCCGGTTGCGAGTGCGGCGTCTTGCTCGGATCGCAGACGAAGCCGGCCTTCAGCTTGCAGCTGTTGGAGCAGCAGGCCACGTCCGCCTTTTCATCGCACTGCTCGTCGCCGACGACGATGCCATCGCCGCATACTTCCGTGCAGGGTGCGCCTGCGAGCGGGCAGACCCAGCCGGTCACGAGCTGGCAGCTGGGGGAACAGCCGTGCTTGCCGTCGTTCAAGCCGCTGTCGCAAGTTTCAGTGCCCGTGACTTTGCCATCGCCGCAGAGCATCGGCACGCAGGGGCCGCCGTTCGCCGGACAGGTGGCGTTGGGCGCAATCGTGCAGCTCGGGGTGCAGCCGCTGGTGGTGTTGACGATGCCATCGTCGCATTGCTCGGTACCTGCCAGTAAACCATCGCCACATTGCTTGGCGACGCAGGGCGTGTTTTGTACGGTGCACTTCCAGCCGGTTTCGATGATGCAGCTACTGGAGCAGCCGTCACCGCCGCTGACATTGCCGTCATCGCAGCCTTCCGCGGCTTCGAGCTTGCCATTGCCGCATTGGGCAGGCGGCGGGGGAGGAGTGAAGATGCAGCTTTGGCCAACGACGCTGCAGGTATAGTTCGCCTCGACCGTGCACACAGCCGGGCAGTTGCTCCCACTGCAGGTGCCAGAGCAGCCGTCATCGGAGAAGATGTTGCTATCGTCGCAGGTTTCGCCAGGGTCGAGCTTGCCGTTGCCGCAAATGCGCTCGCAGGCGCCGCCCGTCGCAGGGCAGGCCCAACCCGACTCTTTGAAGCAAGTCGAATCACAGCCGTCGTAGTTCTTGAAGTTGTGGTCGTCGCACTGCTCGCCGGCTTCGATCGTGCCGTTGCCGCAATATAGGTCGACTACGCACACACCGCCGGTCGGTGGACACTTCCAGCCGGTGATGCGCTTGCAATCCACGTCGCAGCCGTGCGCGCCGTCGTTCGTGCCGTCATCGCATTGCTCGCCAAGGATGCTCGAGACCAAGCTGTCACCACAGTAAGGATCCTTGGTACAGGCTTGGTTCGCTCCGGGGCAGGTCCAACCGTCGACGACTTTACAGGTCGCCAAACAGCCGGCCGTGCCGTCGTTGAGGCTCTTTCCAGCGCTGTCTTCGCCGAGATCGCAGGTCTCGGCGCCTTCGACCTCACCATCGCCGCACACGGCCGGCTCGGTCGGGATTTTTTCGCACAACTCACCGGGCGTGGGGCACTCGTAGTTGGCTTGGATCTTACAGTTGCCGTCACAGCCGTCCCCCGGCGTGCTGTTGCCGTCGTCGCACGTCTCGGGAGCTTGGACTTTTCCGTCGCCGCACACCGGCTCATCGTCGCCCGAAGCTCCGGAGTCACCGGTCGCGCCACCGGGACTGCTCCCGCCAACCGGGTCGATTTGAAAGCCGCCCGCGCTGGCGCCGGGCGAACCGCCCTGCGAGGCGCCGCCACCGTTCGGATCGTCTGGAGGATTCGAGACTTCTGGCGAGCCTCCGCAGCCGAGGACCAACAGTGCGGATGCGAGAAACGACCCTAAGCCTCTGATGCGATTCATGTGTGCCACTTGCCCAATCAGCCGAAAAGCGAGGAAAACTTGCTACCGCTAACCATAGCTTTCGCCCCGCACGACTTCAACAGTCTACACAATGCGGAGCCGGAGAACAGGCGCACCTCATGGGTACCTTCACAATCGGGGCCGAGCGCTCCCGGTGAACGCCTGACATGCCTGTCATGCGCTCCGCCGTGACCAGCGAACGCCTGCGGGCCCACTCGATCTCGACCGGTGCTCTACCGACCCGGATGTCTCGACGACTAGACTTCGATCACACTCAGCGCCAAAAATCTTCTCAATCGTGCGGCTTTATTGGTAAAGGCCGATCCCCACCAAAGCCCGGTCCAGCTACGGTCGCGCTGGCTGCTGCGGCGGATCGGAGGGCGCAGAGCGCGGGCGTAACGCCAGCTGCGCCAGCTGCTCGGCGGGGCTGCTGGGCTCGAGTGGCGCGCCGGCTCCGGTCGCGTGCAACGCCGGCCACTCGCGTCCGGAGTTCGGATCGACGAGCGTCGTGGCGTCTTTGTATACGCGCGCGCTCCGGTGCAAGGCCGAGGTAGCGCGGAGCAGCGGCATCGACTGGTATTTTCCAGGGTAGTGGGCACGAAGCACGGCGCGCACCTCGGGCGCGTGGCGCGCGCTCATCGCGGGAAATAGATGATGCTCGACGTGATAACCGAAACCCAGGGTGAGCCACTCGATCAGCCGCGGAGTGGTGACACTGAGCGAATTCAAGAGCGGATCGTTGATGCCAGTGAGCGGGCTCAGGCTGTGGTTCGTCAGGATGAACCCCATCACGATGGCGTTCGCGACCAGCAGCGGAAGTACGAAGGCGAATAGGAATACGAGTCCGCCCGTCGCGACCGCCACGGCCGCCCACAGCGCCACCCCGAGCAGAGTCTCGGCAACGGCGTAGACGTGTTCCCTGGTGGACAAAAAGCCGCGGGTGCGTGCCGCGAGCAGCATGTGTGCACTCTGCACCGAGAAACCGATCAGCGGTGTTGACGCGCCGCGTAGCCGGCGCAGACCGGGCGCGATCTGCATCGCGAGGCGGATCGCTCGGCTTTGCCGATACTCGCGTAGCGTCGGATAGGCGTCGGGATCTTTGCCTTCGTGCTGAGTATTGCTGTGGTGGACGCGATTGTGCCAGGCGACCCACAGCCGGGGTGAGACCACGAACGGTAAGAAGCCGAGCCATCCCACCACGTAGCGCAAGCGAGGCCCGCGCACGATCGCACCGTGCAGCGTCTCGTGACCGAGGAAGGTCAAGCCGGCGAAGCTCATGCCGATCACCAGCGACACCAGCGGGGCTGCTGACCACGGCAGCCAACGCTGGGCCAGCGCACTGATGCAAAGCGTTACGAGCGCCAAGTGCACGGGCAGCCACCACAATCGGCTGCGCGCCGGCCGGAATGCGCCGCGCTTCAAATGCGGCCGAATCATGCGCGCGTAGCTCGCAATCGTGCTCTCGGTCATCTCTCGAGTGTGACGACAATGCGAGCGGATGCCGTCACGGCTCAGTCACGCGCAGTCATGATTGAATGCGCGAAAGGCTGGTACGGCTTCAGGCGCGAGCGACGGCGCGCGTCGCACGAGCTTTCGGCGAGGTGACGCGGCGCGTTTGGCGGCGCGTGAGTTCGGTCGCCGACTTGATGCGACCGGCGCTGCTGCGCGTCGATTTGCGTGAAGGCGTCGCGCTGCCGGAGATCTCCAGCGCTGGACCGCCCTTGTTGTTGGAGCGCTTGGACAAATTGCGTTGTGCGGTGCCGTCACCGCTCACGCCTGCGGTCGCCGCGCCGACGGTGCGATCGATGCTGTGCGCTTTGGCCTTCTTCGGCTTTGCTTGGCTGCTGCTGACCTGTTGTTCTGCCCGGTACCGTTCAGCTCTGGTTGCCATGAAGAGCAGGATAACGGCGTAGGTCCACGAATGCACGCGCTGAGCGCACGGAACGGCTACCAAAATCAGCACAACGCGCACGCCCGTGCTGAGCAATCATGAGGCAAAATGCTGCATGTCGGGGTGGCCCGAGCCAGAGAATGAGTAAGTCGCGCGCGCTACCCTAATATGCGACCTGTGAGTACGGGCACTTGGCTTCCTGTGAGTACGGGCACTTGGCTTATCAAAGCTTCGCGCCCGTTATCGGCGTCTGGTTCGCGGTCGATCCGCGCCAGCTATCAAGTTCCGTCCCCGTGGGCGTTTCCTGGCAGGTGCGTTGCTTTCGATTTGCGCTCTGCCCTGCTTGGCTCCTCGTAGGAGGCTGTCACGGTCAGACCCGGTTCAGGCCGAGCCGCCCAGAAGGCGGGCGCGAAGGCGACCAACCGAGAAGCAGCGCGAAGCCGAGCGTGCGCCGGAGAGTTCAGCAACGTGAACGGCAATGCCGACCCGGAGCGCATGGTGTCGTTCGTCGAAGCCGTCAATGATCGCGCGAACGCGTGCGATGGCAAAGGAGCGATCGCGCGAACGCGCGCGATCGCAAAGGAGCCAAAGCTAGCAAAGAGGGCACCGCGCGAAAGGGCAACACCGAACACGCAGAGGTCTCCGCTGCCGAGGACGTTGCTGCCCGAGCTAGCCAAGATCCGAGGCCTCGGCGCGCGTTCCGACGGCGCAGAATCCTGGCAATCCGCCAGCCAGCGCGCGAATCTGCCGCGCACGAACCCTGAGCGACGGCGGTGCTGCGGCGCTGGGCGGTGATTGCGTGCCAGCTATCCTTGCCCTAGATTAGCTGAATGAAGCTGGCTGCTTTGGCTGTGTTCGCGCTGGTGGCTGCGGCGCGGCTCGGGCTCTCGTGGCTCAACTTACGCCATTTGCGGCGTGAAGGGCACGTCGTGCCCGAGGTGTTGGCTGCCGAGGTCGACGCCGCGCGTTTGGCTCGCATCAGCGAGTACACAGCGGCGCGCGCGCGCCTCGGCTTCGTGCAGAGCAGCCTCTCCACATTGGTGGTCGGCGGCTTTCTGTTCGCTGGCGGGCTCGCTTGGTACGACGCCGCGGTGTTCCGCGCGTTTCCGTCCTTCCTGGCCGGCGGCGTCGTGTTCTTCGCGGGCCTGCTCTTGGCGAACTCAGTGCTCGCGATTCCGTTTCAGCTCTATTCGGACTTTCGTTTGGAAGCGCGCTACGGCTTCAATCGTCAAACAGTTGGCCTGTGGTGGGCTGACTGGTTGAAGAATACGGCGCTAGCGCTGGTTTTTTCGGTGCTGATCGCCGCGGCCGGGCTGCGTCTGGTGCAGGCGGCCCCGCACACTTGGTGGCTGTGGGTGAGCGCCTTGATCAGCGCGCTCAGTTTGCTCTTGACCGTGCTCTCACCCTACTTGATCGAGCCGCTATTTTACCGGATGGAACCGCTCGATGTCGAAGGCCTGCGCGAGGGCATTCGCTCGCTCACCGAACGCGCGGGCGTGCACGTCGGAAGCGTGCTCAAGGTGGATGCTTCGCGCCGTAGCTCGCACTCCAACGCCTACTTCACTGGGCTCGGCCGCCAGAAGCGCGTCGTGCTGTTCGACACCCTGCTTTCGCAAATGACCGAACCGCAAATCTTGGCCGTCCTGGCGCACGAGCTCGGTCATTGGAAGAAGCAGCACGTGCTGACGCGTATGATCGTGATGCTGGTGTTGTTGGTCGTGTTTGCGTACCTGATGTTCCTACTCTCGCCCAGCGCCGGCTTGCCGCACCTGTTAGGCCTGAGCTCGGCTTCTTTCCCCGCTCGGATCACCATCTTGGCGGCCGGTGCCTCGCTCTTGATGTTTCCGCTGACCCCGCTGTTTTCGGCCTGGTCGCGCCGTGACGAGCGCGAAGCGGATCAATTCGCGGTCGAGCTACACGGCGCGCCGCTGGATCTTGCGGGCGCGCTCGCCAAGCTGGGGACGGAGAATCTGTCGAACCTGCATCCGCATCCCCTGTACGCAGCCTTCTACTACTCGCATCCTCCGCTCACTGAGCGTATCGCCGGCCTGCGCCTGCTGGCCGAAGCAACTCGCGCTTAGACGCGGACGGTCCGACGAAGCGCCGGCCGAGCGTGGGTCATGCGGCGACGGCGAACCCGTACTGTCAAACTGGGGCCGGCACCGCGCGGTGATGAGTGCCGAACGCGTCGCGCGCGAGGCCGGCGCGCTGCGGGCTAGCTAGCTTTGCCGATCACCGCGATCAGCTTGCCGTCGGTCGCGTCGAGCACGAGCAACTGCTCGCGAGCTTGAATGAAAACGCGGTTCGCGCTGGTCGCGATTTTCGACACGCTCTTCACGCCTTCGGGCAGCGCGACGTGCCAGCGCCGTGTGCCGCTGGCCAGGGCAAAGGCGGTCAGGAATTGTCGAGAATCCTTCTCGGTTGCATACGCTGCCACGATCGAATCCAGGGCCAAGCCCACGTGCCGCGGTGAGCCTTCTTGTGCTTCGAGCGGGTTATCGAGCGGCAAGGTCACCTTCCAGGCAAGCTTGCCATTGCTGATGAGACCAATCATGGGCACCCTCGCGCCCGGCTTGCGGATGCCGAATACCAGCCAACCCTGCTCGACCTTCCACAGCCGATGGCCGATGAGCCCGTCCAGGCGATCGGTGTCGATGCGCGCTCGCACCAGGCATTGGTCTTGGACGGTGTAGTTTTCGCTGCCCATCACCGTGACCCCGCCGCAGCGATAGCTTTCGCTGGCCGGAGGCGCGTCGTAGTCGCGACGGTCACGCGGGTCATTGCCATTTTCAGCGCGGGCGATCGGCGCACTGCACGGCGCTTTGGTCTCACTCTGCCTGCCCGTGGTCAGATCGATGCTGAGTTGACGGCGCTCGTCGGTCGCCACCACGAGCGCCTCGCTGCTCTTCGCGCTGCAAAAGGCCGTCGCGCGGGCGCCGAGCGCAGTGGTCCATTGTTGGCTACCATTGGCCAGGCCATAGCCGGTGAGCTGTCCCGTTCGTGACGCGCTGATCAAGCGACGCCCGAGCACTGCGGTCAGCGCGCCGCTTTCGTTGACGATGGCGGGCGTGCGCGACAGCTCGTGCCCGTCCTTGCCGCTGAATGCCGCGTAGTGCAGGCTGCGATCCGCGTCCGTGGTCACCAGCGCTGCCACCACGTCCGCGGTTCCGTCGGCGTCCACATCGGCGACGAGCGGCGCGAAATTCTCGCGGATCTTGATTGGCGGCGCCTGGATCGGCTCAGCTGCAACCACGGTCGCCGTGGGCGTCACCATAGCGCTCGCGGCAGCGGCGGGCGCGGAAGGCGGCGCGATCGATGCGGTCGCGCCGTTGTGCGTCAGGGTCAGCACCGCCACGCTGATTCCCAAAACCACCAGCGCCGAAAGCCCGAGCGCCGCGAACAGCACGCCATGCTTCGACTTGAGCGGGCCGGGCTGGGCGTACGCATGCGGTGGCTGCGGGCGCTGCACGAACGAAGTCGTGCCGCAGTACTGACAGGTGGCTTGCTCGCTGCCCGGCAGGGGCTGAAGTTGTGCGCCGCATCGCGGACACGTCGCGCTGGTGATCCGATTCATCTCGCCGACTCGTTCACAATCCGGGTAGATGGACGCCGCCGGTCAACAAGGCTCCGCCAGCACCGAGCGGCGCCAGCGCTTGGAAATTCAACGCGTCCAGGTGGAACGTCCAAACGTCAGCGACGACTTCGCCGCTCACGGACACTGCGCTCACGATTCGATCGGGACCCGTCAGATGGATCTTGTCCAAAGACAGGCCGCTTTGGATCATCTGCCCTTGCAGCAGCGGACTTTTTTGCAGCGTGTCCGTCAGACGCCCGGTGTCGAGCCAGAGCAGGAAGTGTTGCTTGCCTGGCAGTGTCGAAAGAGAGGTCTTGTGCGCGGCGTCGTCTTTGAGCGTGCGTTCGCCTTTGGAAAAAGCGCTTTCGGCGCGATCGCACAGCGTATCGCCACCGGCGGTCAAGAACAGGTACTTGTCGAAAAATTTCAGGCGCAGGCTGATCGGCAGCGGTAAGCGTGGCCTGAGCGAAAAGCCAGGGCCATCGTCGGTTACGGTGACTTCGCGAACACTAGGCAAGATCTTCTTCTTGAGCTGAGCTGCAAGCTTCTTGTATTCGGTTGCATCCTTCAGCTCGAGTACCCAAGTGAGGTTGAAGTGCGCGAGGGCTTGCGGCCCCGTGCCCAAGGCGTCGATCGACGTCCCCGCGGGCGCGGATAGCGCGATCACACTCTGCCCGCCCGCGCCGTCGATCAGCTTGTCTGCACTCACGCCGAGCAGTTGCTCCAATTGGCGGAGCCCTTGCTCCGCCTGGGCGCGAGTGCGCGGATCGACGGAGCTCAGTTGATCGATCAAGAGCTGCTCGGTCTCGGCGCCCGTGAGCTTCGTGCTGGTCGAGAGCGCGACGTAGCCGAAGGTTTCCGCTGGCAGCCGTTCTCCGAGGTTCAAGGCTTGAGGCGGCTCTCCCGCGTGCGGCAACTTGCTGCCTTGCACGCGGCCGGTGAAGCTCGTGACGAAGCCAGCCGGTTTTACCACGAGCTTGCCGGTGATAGGCCCCGCAGGCTTGAAGAAGCCGTCAACGAGCTCTTTGAGCTTCGGATCGGTGACGTTCGCGAAAAGCGTGGGGTCGACGAAGGCCGTCAGCCGCGAGCTGCCGTCGAAATCCTTGGCTGCGGCCTGAAAAGACGGATTTTGCTCGATGGAAGCCGCGCCCGACTCGAGCACCTGCGCCACGTCCAAGAGCAAGGGTTCATTGCCGATGGCCAGCACCCGGACCTTCGGAAACCAAACCAAGATCTCCTTCGCCCCTGGTTTGAACTCGGCTTCGGCGAGTTGCTTTTGCAGGGTGTCATGCCCAAAGCTCGCGTCCGGCGCTTTCCGAGTGAGCTGATAGCGCTTGCCCGTTTGTCCGAGCGTGCCCGACGCGACGAAGCGAGGTGATTTGAGCAGCGTCTCGACCGGCGACGCGTTCTTCAGGCCCAGCGCGAGGACAAATTCTGGTGAGCTCGACAACTTACGGCCGGACATGCCGAATGTTTCAGAGGATGCGAGCAAGGTGACCGCGTCGGTCTGTGAGATATCGAACGCCTTCGCGACTGACTCCGCGGCGCCGTCGAACACTTTTTTGTCGTCGCGCAGCGAGGTGTCCAAGTATTGTACGTCGTGCAGATCGGCCACTAGCTTGTGCACGCTCGCGATCTCGATCAGAAATTCACTGTCGCGAGGCACGCTTTGAGCGATGGCGCGGGCGCCCCCGCTCGAAAAGAAGAGCGAATACATCGCGAACCCGCTGGCCACGACGAGCAGTAGGAACACGCCGGCAAGTGCGGCGATCAAGCCGACCTTGCTCTTCTTTTGGAGTGGCTGCGCTATCGGCGAGGCCGCAGGTTGTTGCTCGTAGGGTGGCTGTTGCCCGTAGGGTGGCTGTTGCCCGTAGGGTGGTTGTTGCCCGTAGGGTGGTTGTTGCCCGTAGGGTGGCTGTTGCCCGTAGGGTGGCTGTTGCCCGTTGCCGTGCGCGGGGGCTGCGCCGGGCGGCGGACCGTATGCAGTCGGTGAAGGGCCGAGTGTCGCTGGCAGTGCGCGCGCTGCCAGCGCCTGAGCAAACGCTGGCACTGCCTGCAGCTCCAACCACTGGTCGTGTCCGACCGGGCACACCCCGCCCTGGCTCAGCTCGCCGCTCTGGATCATGTGGACCAAGCGAGCCTCTTCGAATGGGCCCTCAGGAGCACCCCCGCGGCTCAAATAAAACATCGCGCTCATCGGCTTCTCCCTGGCACGCGCCGAGCGCGGCGTTACTGTTTCGGATCGAAGTCAAGCTAGACCGACGCTTGAACCAGTTCAACCGTAGCGTGCGCTAGGAGCCGGCCGCCCCTTCTCACTTCGGGATCGGCTGGCAGTAACCACCGGGGTGAAGTTGGAAGCCGGCGTTGCACTGGCACACTCCGCTTTCCTTCTCGCAATGCCCCCAGAGCGCGCTTACCGACGGATCGCCGTTGCAGCTCTGATCGGTCGTGCACGCGGAACGCTTGCCCCTGGGCTGTACTGGGAGCACCGGCCCACTGTCCTTCGGTGTAGGCGCGGGAGCGGCGACATGAGCCGGCGCCTCCGTCACTGCGGGAGCGGGATGGTCACACGCGCACAGGCTTGATATGCACAGAATCCCGGCTGCAATCGAGCTCGTTCGCATGCCGAAAATATAGCATCGATCGCGCGAGCCCGGCGCGTTGCTGGCGCGACCGCGCCACCCGTTGCCCTTCCCAGCTAAGAAATAAGATCGTGGCAAAATGTCGTTGTCATGGTGCTAGTCGAAGTGGCTGAACGCGATTCGAAAAACGCTCGCATCGACCCGCCGTTGACGGGTGCTGCTCCCGTAGACAGAAAGCTGCTACACGGTTGGGGAACTTTCTGTGTCTCTCTCCTTCGGCCAGCACACCCTTGCCTCGAGATCGTTTGCGATCGCGGCGTGCACCGTCCTTCTCGGCAGCGGCGTGCTCTTCTCGGCGCGGCCCGCGCAGGCGGACTCGCCGACCGCAGGGGCCAGCGACGCGAGCGTTCCAGACGCGGAGCCCGCCTTGCCTGTTGCTGCGCCTCGGCGGTCCAAGACGCCGGTTTCGCCGTTGTTGCCAGGCTACGTGCCGACGCTCGTTTCAACCAATGCTCCTCCGCCGCTGGTTTGGAAATGGAAGCGCTTCTCGACGGTCAACTATGTCGTCACCGGCGTCGGCGCGGCGCTCACTTTGGCTACCGCGATCATTCAGCCGCGCGCACAGCACTCTCTGAGCGGCGGCCTGTGGTTCGACGAAAGCGTCCGCGACGCGCTGCGCGTCGACACGTTGCCGAATCGCTATATCTTCCGCGATGCCTCGGACGTCGGCTTGTCGTTGATGGTGTCCTGGCCATTCGTCGCGGACGCCCTGACCACCGCGTGGTGGTATCGCGGCAGCCGCGACGCCGCGCAAGAGATGGCGCTGATCGATCTGGAGACGCTCGCGGTATCGGGCGCCATCCAAGGCGTGACCAACGTCCTGGTCAGCCGCGAGCGCCCCTTTGGGCGTAATTGCGGCAGCGAAGAGCTGCCGAGTGACTCGATCGATTGCGCCAATTCCGTGCATTATCGCAGCTTCTTCAGCGGGCACTCATCGTTCAGCTTCACCAGCGCCGCGTTGATCTGCATCCACCACTTCAAGAACGAGCTGCTCGGTGCGCCCTGGGATGCGTTGAGCTGCGCGGGCGGCTATGCGGTCGCGACCACCACCGCCACTTTCCGCGTGGTATCAGACGTGCACTACGCGAGCGACGTACTGACCGGAGCATTGATGGGCACGCTGGTCGGTTACGGAGTGCCCTTGCTTCACTACAGCCGTCTCGGCAGTTCGACCACGACCATGGCGGGCATGCAGCTGCACCTAGTCCCGCAGCCCGGCGGTCTCGGTTTGTTGGGAGTCTTCTAGTGCGCGCACTCGCCAAAAGCTTGCGCGCGCTTTCGTTCGGCGCTCTCTCATTCACGCTGGCTGGCTCGCTTCGCGCCGCCGAGCCGGTCGGTGAACGCTTCCCCGATCCAGATCCGCCGCTCGCCTTGCTGCCCACGCCCGAAGACGCGCTGATGGATCCGCGGATGGCGCGCTCCTGGGCCACCTTGCCGCCGCGCACGTTCATCGCCACCACCGTGGACATGGGCTTCGTCTACATTCGGCCGCGCTTGTCGCTCGGCTACGGTCGTCCGTTCACGCAATGGATCGGCATGGACCTCAACCCGATCGCGTCTCAAAACGGTTTAGGCGCGTATGCAGGCTTGCGGATCGAGATCCCGCACCTCGATTTTCGCTTCGGTCCCCGCTACTTCGCGTCGTTTCAGCACACGTTTTTGGAGACTCAAGCCAGCTATTCGCGCTTGGAGCTCGAGAGCGCCTCGGGCAAACCCTCGCGCACGCTGACTTGGGAAGCCGAGCTGGACATCAACTTCCGCTTGGGCCCTGGGCGCCTGCTGCTGCGTGGTAGTGGCTCGTACGTGACTGGCGTGCCGGAGGGCTACAGCGCTTTCGAAGAAACCCTGCACATCATCGTCGATCCACCGTTGGTCTGGCGTACGCGCTTGGCGTACGTGTTCAGCTTCGGCGCGCGCAAGCAACACAGCCTAGGTCCCGCCATCGAGCTGCTGGACGTGCCCAAGCGCGACGACTCACGCACCATCCGCATCGGCCCCATCTTGCGGCTCGCGCTGTCGCGTCGCGTCGATGTTCGCGGTAGCTTCATCTTCACCGTCACCAGCCCCGATCGCATCGGCCTCGCCGGTGGCGACTTCACCGAACTCGGTATCCGCTACCGCTGGGCGAGCGAGTGACTCTTCGTTCGCCGAGCAGCACGCCGGCTGATGTCCCGGGCGTACGCTTCTTCGGCGAACTCGGTCCGAGGTTCTAGGCGCGGCTGCTCGTTCTATTTTTTCTCACTCCCGTTCCTTTGCAGGATCACGTAGCCGAACTCTTTGCGCTCGATGACCTTGTGATAACGGCCGCGCTCGTACTTGGCCCACAACGGCTTCGATGCTTTCGAGACGTTGATTTTGAGCACCAAGTCGGGGAGCTGGGCCGGATCGCCGAAGGTCTCTGCCATCAACTGCTTTCGGTACGGACCAATCCCCCAGATGATCCATTGCGTCCAGGTCCTGGGGCGAAGCCGCGTCGACAGGTAGCCGATGGGAAAGGCATCGAAGATGGTCAAGGTCTCTGCACTGGCCGCCAAGCTCTTCAAGTCTCGATCGACGGATTCACACAGCGCCGCGTCGTCGCTCGTGCCGAACGTGCCGCGCAGGGGCCCGGACTTCACGCGCGTGTCTTGGCTGCTGAAGGGCGCGCTGCCCTGATCGTAAATATAGGCAAACATGCTGTGGATCTCGATGGCCAAGCATGCTCCGGCAAAGCCAATCAGGGCGAACTGGTAAGCCAGACGAGCTCGTGGATTTTGCCTGGCGCGGGCCTCGAGCAGTGCACCCAACGCGGCGATACCGGCGACTACGGAGCCTAGCGCGCCCAGCAAGGTGGCCAGCCAGTCATTCGAGCTGGAGTACGTGACCGCGAGCATCGACAGCACCGACGGCGCCCAAACCAGCACCAACACGAAGCGTCGATGCGGCCAGTCGCGATTGAGCGCGACGCACACGGGAGCCAGCACCGGGATGGCCATGAAGAAGAGCGTGGCCGGCGTGATCACACCCAGGTCCCAGCTCAACCGGTAACACACGAGGCACGAAAGCGCGCTCGCTGGCGCCACCAGCCAAATGCTGCGCCTGAGCCAGTAGCAGGCAAGCGGCAAGAGCACGAAGACAGCGCTGTATGCGAGCAGCGCCGGGCGCCACGCCCAAGCGTAGGAGTGATAAAAGTCCAGCCTGGAGAGGCCACTTCCTGCTCCGTAGCCCTGAGCGAGCTGAAGCGCGCGCAGTCTTTCGTAGCGCTCCCCCGAAAGCCAGAACGCGAATGGCACGAGCACCAAGAGCGCGGCTGCGAGCCCAGCGCCGAGCCCGTAGAGCCCGTTCCACCGCGCCTCCCGCGAGGTCTTCCAATAGAGCCAGGCGACTACCGACAGCTTGTAGGGCAAGAGCACGGCGATCAGGCTCGGGTAGCTGAACACCGCTGACAAGAAGAACAGGTTGGCGACGAACAAGCCCCGGCCGGGGCGCGCCCCGAGCAATGCGTGCGCCGACAACGACACTCCGCACAAAAAGCCTAGCGCGCCCATACTGTTGTAACTGAGCGTAAACAGATTGAAATAACCGAAGGTCACGACCAGCGCGGCGGCCCAGCAAGCGCTGCTGAAATTCGCGATACGCGCGACCAAGCGGTACACGAGCAGCGAACAGAAGCCCATGTACGCGAGGTACAGGTAGCGATTGAACAAGATGATGCCGTCGGAGGAGCCCTCCACGGCCAGATACAGCCGATAAAACGGCAGCAGCAAAATCCCGGCGTTCTGATGGACGGTTCGCTCGTCCAAGTACGGCTGATTGCCGATCAAGAAGGAGTAGGGCATCGCGCTATAGAAGGCTTCGTCGCGTTGACTGACCCCGTACGGAATGCGGTAGCGCAGCGTGCCGAGCGCGACGAACCAGGCGAGCAGCGAGACCACCTCGGTCGCCGACAAGCCACGAATTTTACTCCAAACGCGCCGCATCTCGCCGCGACCCTAACCCGAAATGCGCGAGCCATGAGGGAAAAGCACTTGCTTTCAGGCGCTTCGACGTCGCAGGGCTCGACGTGGAACGCGGCCAAAGCTAAGAGCGGCGCCTAGCCCAACGGAGGACGGTCATGCGCTTCATGGTCATGCACAAGGTCGACGCGAAGATGGAGGCGGGCGGCCCGCCCGATCCTCAGATCATTCAAAGCATGGGCGCGCTCGTGCAAGAGAGCCTGAGAAGCGGCGTCTTCATCACCGGCGCTGGGTTACACCCGAGCGCGAAGCGGGTGCGTATCAAGAGTGCGGCGGGCAAGTGCGACGTGTTGCCTGGCCCGTACTCGGGTGAAAATGAGCTGTTGGCGTCGTACGCGATGATCAAGGTGCCGTCGTTCGCTGACGCGGTGACACACGCTCAGCGCTACGCGCTCGCCGCGGGCGAGTGTGAGGTCGAAGTGGGTCCGGTCGTCGAACCATGGGATCTGGGCATCCTGCCCAAGCCGGCAGGGGATATCCCGCTGCAGGCGTTGCTGCTGACCAAGGCGGACGCCGCGTTCGAGGCAGGCGCCTCGCCGAAAGCAAAGTACGCAGAAGCCCTGAGCACGTTGACTGAATCGCTCGGCGACCGCGGAGCGTTGCTAGTCACTGGCGGTCTCGCTCCGAGTTCGAAAGGCGCGCGGGCCAAGCCGGGCTCGGCCAAGCGAACGTGGGTCGATGGCCCGTTTACCGAATCCAAGGAACTGATCGCCGGCTTCTCGATACTCGAAGTTCCGTCGCTGGAGGACGCCGTTGCCTGGGCCGATCGCTACGCCACGATCCTGACCGATTCCGAAGTCGACGTACGCGAACTCGAGTGACGGCGGCTGAGCGCGGGAGGACCTACATTGTGCATTGGTCCACCTCGCAATGAAACAATGTCCGGCTCACCATGACAGCCGTGCCAGTCGGTTGAATGAGATCGCCGCTCATGTCGTCGAAAATCCGTGCTGGCGCGCTTTCTGCCTAAGGACCCGTGAGCCGAAGGCTCGAAATGCGAAATTGTCCGCTTTTCAACCGTCGCCAACAGGACTCAGCCCATCGGGCGGGGCGCTGTTGTCGGCTCCTTTTGTCACACTGAGTCGGGAAGTCACCACACATGAAGACCCTTAATCGTTCTACTTTGAAGCGAGCGTTCTGCACGGTTGGCGCAATCGGCCTGATGGCCATCGTCGCGGGAGCTGGCTGCAGCGCCACCGACGGCACGGGTACGCCCACCAGCTGCGCCGGGCTGGATGCCAACGTGAGCGCGCAGGCGACGGTAAAAGCGTTTGGTCAAGCCGCCAGCGCGCTCAAGGATGCCGCGCTCAATGTGGAAGCCCAATGGCTGGCCACGTGCAACTCGATCAACGCTGACCTCGACTTGGACACCTCGAAGAAAAGCGCGTCCGAAGCCTGTGGAGTGCTGAACGCGTACATCAAGAACGCAAACGTGAAGGTGACGCTCGAGGTGAAGGCAGAGTGCCACGCCGACGTGAGCGTGCAGGCCGATTGCCAAGCCAAGTGTAAGCTTCCCAATTGCGATATCAAAGCCCAGTGCGAGCCTGGCAAGCTGGTTGTGGAGTGCGACGGCGCTTGCGAGGGAACCTGTGACGTACAGGCGCCTAGCGCGGCTTGTACCGGTACTTGTTCCGGAAAGTGCACGGCGGACGTTGCGGTCGCTTGCAGCGGCTCGTGCACTGGTGATTGTTCGGATCTGAACTGGAACGGCACGTGTGACGCTGGTTGCAGCGCGCAATTCGAGGGTGCCTGCGGCGGCACGTGCATGGGCACTTGCGATGCGAAGGACTCGAGCGGAAAGTGTGAAGGCACCTGCAAGGGCACTTGCTCTGCGCAAGCCAACGGCAGCTGCAAAGCGCAGTGCACGGGGCAGTTCAGCGGCAGCTGCAAAGCCGAGTGCAAGGGCTCGTGCGAAGCAACGGGCGGCGCAACCTGCAGCGGCAAATGCGAAGGTACCTGCAGCTACGCCCCGGGCAAAGCCGACTGCAAAGGCGAGTGCCACGGGAAGTGCGCAGCTGAGGTCTCGCCGCCGTCTTGCGAAGGCACGTTGAATTGCGAAGGTGCCGCCAACTGTCAGGCCTCTTGCGAAGGTTCGGCGAGCGCAAACGCGCGTTGCGACTCTTCCGCAACACTCTCGGTCACCGGCGACGGCGGCGAGTTGAATGGCGTGCTTCAGGCGCACCTCGGCGAGATCAAGTCGGCGTTCGCGCTCACCTTCGCCCTCGAAAAGCCGATCGGCGCGCTGGCTGGCAAGACGGCCGCGGCGTTCGGCGCGGTGGCTGAGATCGGTACCCAGGGCGTGGCGTGCGCCGCGTCGTCGGTTGCCATCGCAGCTCAAGCGCAGGCGAGCATCAGCGTGTCGGTGAGCGCCAGCGCCAGCGTGCGCGGCGAAGGCAGCACCACCTGAGTTTCTGCTCGAACTGAAAGGCCTTGAGGCCACCTCGCGAATCGCAGTCCATCTGTGATTCGCGTAGGTGGCCTTTGCGCGTTGGGCAGCTGCGCGTGAATGGCTCATCCTCCGAACACGGAGTTAGCCAGTGCGTGCGTCTGTCGGGCTGGGCAGGAAGACAGAGTCATTCCTAATGAGAAGACGCATCGGAAGCTCCGTGGTCGCCTGGGCCACGTCGTAAGCAGCCGTGAGGCTGGTTCCATTCGCCAGGAGCCCATAAAAACAGCGCTCCCAGCTGATCATCCTCGCTGACTCAACCGAGTCGGAGGCGGCGATGACGCTGACACTGCGGGACAGTATTGCCCCCAGGGTCAAAGAATCACACGTCGCCAAGAAGAGCAGCTCAGTTCTCGACAGCTCGAGGAGCATCAGCAACCCACTTGCTGGAAGGCGCTCTTCGTCCCCAAACAGGAAATCACCGGTCTTCGGCTCGACAAAGCCTAGAAGATGCACGATTTCGAATGCTTGGAGCGCTAAGGTGTCACGCAAGTCCGAAAGCCTCATGCTTCGGAGGCGGGTTACTGTACGTGGATAGTTCTTGTCGAGAATAGCGGCATCCTCGTCGGCATCGAGCGCGTCGAATTGAGCGGTTGAACCACACAGAATCCGACGCACGCGGACGTGGCTCGGTCCGCGGGCAGCACCTGCCGGAATGGCGTCAAGCTCACGCTTGAGGTCCGGCCACCACTTGTCAAATGTCTTCACGATCACGCTGTCTGGCCTCTTGTTGTCGACGAGCAGGTTGATGCTCTCCACGAGGCTGCGCGTTCCAGCCTCGTCCGCCGAGACGCTTTGGAATCTGGACAGAGGGCCTTGAACCTCCTCGGGTTGGATGCCGGCGCAGTAGGGGACGACGCGTGAGGCGGTAACACCCTTCGATAGAGCTCCTGCCTCGAAGAGCAACCAGGGCGCAGCCAGGTTGCCAGGCACTACGCAGAGGATTCCAAAGTCTGTGGACTCGAGTTGCTGATCGAGCTCGTTCCCCCAGCGCTGGCCGGCCTGAATGTCGCGTGTCGAGATCCAAAAGCTGACGTCAGGAAATACCAATGCCAACCATTCACGCAATGCAGATGCGATTGCTTTACTCGTTTCTCCGGACCAGCTGAGAAAGATCTTCATCGACGGCTCTCCGTGGCAGGCATCTCGACAGGTTGCTGCTGGCTCAAACGGTATCAACGTTAAGCTGCGATAGTCGAGCGCCGCGAGATTTTCGTCAGCTTCAACGTTTTTGTTGGGCGGCGCTTTACCCGCGACGCAAGGATCAGTCTGAATCCAGCGGGGTGGGAGTGCTGTCACTCATGTCGACCGGCTTCCGTCAGATTGCGAACAACCGCTCTTGGTACAAGACCACGCGCGGGTTGGTTCCGCCGAGTCGATCGCATCATCTAGCGGCGGTTACTAGTCATCGTGTCTCGCGCGCGTTGCGGCCGGTGTGGCCCGCTTCGCAGGACGCAGCGAGGGTCGAACGTCCGGCGCGCAAGATGGACTGCGCGTTCCGCCTATTTTGGCGTGGCTACGCGCTTCAAACGAAATCAGATCCCGTAGTCCTTCGTGCCACTGCCGCTCGCAGACCGGGTGGGCGAGGTGGCCTTGCTGGGTGGGCGGACCTCCTTCGGGGTGCTCGCGGGCGTGCCGTTGCTCGGATCCGTGGCTGACGGAGGCGTTGGACGAGCGCCGTCGTCTGAAGGGGCAGCCGGCTCCGACACGGCGGTTCGGGGGGCGATGGCGCCCGGCGCCGCTATCTGGGCTTGATTGGCGCTGCGATTCCTCGCTGCATCCGGCGATTCACCGCTGCTTTGGATGGCGATCAGCGCAATCACTGCTGCGAGCAGCGTTACGAGTGTCAGGACGATCAGCGAGCGACGCGACGACCAGCCACGGAATTTGGCTACGTCACTGAGCGGAATGGACTCGAGCGTTGCGCGAGCGATGACGGCCGAAGACGAAGTAGGCGGTTGCGAGAGGGGCGCCGCGACGGTTGACACGCTGGCTCCCCAAGCGGGCAGCGGCGGCGGTAACTTCGACGGCCGCTGCCCGCTTTCGGGTGCGGCTTCCGGGGCGAGCGCCGAGGATGGCGTACCCGCGGACATCAAGGTTTTCCGGCGATGCGAAGCGGGGACAATATCACCCGTGCCGAGCAGCGTCGCGAACGGTGACTTGGGCGCGACGCTACGTTGCGACGCGGGAGCGTGCGCTGACGTGGATGCCGGCGCGACCGAGCGCGGTGCAGGCGTGAGGGAGCGCGGTGCAGGCGTGAGGGAGCGCGGTGCAGGCGTGACGGAGTGCGGTGCAGGCGTGACGGAGCGCGGTGCAGGCGTGACGGAGCGCGGTGCAGGCGCGACCGAGTACGGCGCAGGTGCGACCGAGCGCGGTGCCGGTGCGACCGAGCGCGGTGCCGGTGTGACCGAGCGTGGTGCAGGCGTGGCCAATGGAAACCCGTTGCGAGAAGACGGAGGCGCGCTGACGCTGGGTGGAGACGCGGGCAAGCTAACGCTCGGGAACGTGGAGCTGCGCGTGGGGACCGGTCGCTTTTGAGCAACTGAATTGAGCGAACGCGCTTTTGAGCCAAAAACGGCTGCAATTTCGGCGTGTGTGGCGACGCGCTCGCGAGCCACGATGGCGATCGCCGTCGCAAGCTCTGCGCAATCAGCGAAACGTTGATACGGATCGACGGACAGCGCGCGCGCGGCGATCGACTTGAGCGGGATCGCCCAGGCGAGCTCCGGCGGGAGCTGCGGCATCTGCAATTTCTCGCCCATCAACCGCTCGATGATGGCGTCCGCGGTGGTTTCGCTGAACAAGCGCCGCCCGGCGAGCGCCTCCCAAAGCAGAACGCCTGCGCTAAATACGTCTGCGCGCGCGTCGACGGGTTCGCCCAGCAAACGCTCGGGGGCGAGATGGCCCAGCGCATCCGCCGGAGGTCGGCTCTCCGCAGACGAGTGACGCGCCGTCAGCGGGACCAGGCGGCACACGCCTTCGCTGTCTACCCGGAACTGCGTCAGCGCGACTTCACCATGCGCAAAGGTGACGCCCTCGGCATCGAAGGTGTCATGCAGCGCGGTCAGTCCTCTGAGTACATCGAGCAGCATGCGCAGTGCACGGCCTAAGCCATAGCCGGCGAAGCCGCGGTCCGCGGGCAGCTCGACCCAACCGTCGGTACTCGGATCGAGGGCGTAGCCCTGCTCGTCCCTTTGCATCGGCACCAGCCGGGCGTGCACCTGCGAAAGCGCCAGTTGCATGGCAAACGGGTCAGCTGACTCGGGCCAGGTGCGGGTGGAGCGGTTCATGCTCGATCGGGGGAGGGCCATGCTGGGGACTGCTTCTTTGACCAAAACGGCAAATCTCGAATCCTTCGCACATTGGCCCACACAGCGTTTCGTGACGATGGCGCGAGGGGGGCCGCCTGTGACTATTTGTAACGGTGCCCCTTTCCGATGGTTCTGGCCAGCGTTTCGGTCAAGCGCCTGACAATTATTTGGAAAACTACTTGGTTTCCCGGCGTTACGCCCGGCGCACCGTTTCACAGGCATTACAGAAGGGTGCTCACAGCGCTTTCAGTGCGCGAGCGGTGCTGCGCACCGGCCGCCCAGGATCGCTCGGCAATTTTGCGAGAGATGCCCCTAACCTCTGCCGGGCTCGGAAAATCTGGAGTGAGTTGGCCGTTTGCTGGTCAATCCCTACATACCCCTCAGGGTTAGAGCACGATCGGGTGCTGTCCACGGCAAATGACTTGAGTGCGGACCGGTGTCCGGCGCGGAGCGCGGCGCCAGTACGCGCCTGATCCGGGCTCGATGGGCTGGGCCGCGCGTACTCGCGCCGCGAGCGAAGCCAGCTCCTCGCGCTCGCTGATTCCGCGACGAATACTCTATCGATCGTAGCTCTGACGTTCTCCGTCAACGTTTCGGGTTTGTTTTCGGACCGCGCACTTTTTTGGATCGTGCAGCATTGCGTCGGCCATTGCTCAGGGTGATGGCTCAAAAACAGCGAGCGGCAGGGCTCTATTGGCGGCGCGTGGGCTGGCTTCCTGTTTTAGGTTTGGGCTTGGCAGCCGCGTGCGGCTCGTCGGACCAGGCACCTGCGGAGGCTCCGCTGCCGCCGGGTTTTTTCGGAGGCGCAGCGAACGTCGAGCAACCAACGCTCGCCGGGATGGGTCCAAAATCCGTGGCGGGCAGCGGGGGAGGAGGCGCGAGCGCGCTGCCGAATCCGTGTGCAGACGTACCCGAAGGTCAGCTCGCGTTGATCGACGACTTCGAGGACGGCAATCAGGAAGCGGTGCCGGAGGCCGATCGCGAGGCCTATTGGTTTCCGATCAAGGATGAGGAGACCAGCAAGGGCGTCCTGGTGCCCGAGAAATTGTTCCTCGGTGGAGTGCCCGGCGGCGCACACGGCTCGCCTCAAGCGGCGCACATCACCGCGTCGGGTTTCACCGTTTGGGGCGCGGCCTTTGCTGCCAATATCAGCCACCTCAAGAACGGCATTCGCTGCCCTTTCAATGCGCGCCGCTTCTCTGGCTATCGCTTTTTTGCGAAGGGCTCGGGCAAGGTCTGGGTGGTCTTGCAAATCCCCGAGGTGATCGACGAGCAATACGGAGGGACCTGTCGCCCGAATGCGGGCGAGGTTTGCTACGACGCGCACGGCACCTGGATCACGTTGACCCCGGATTGGCAGGCGTATTCGTTCAAATGGAGTGACTTCAAGCAGCGCGCTTTCGGCAAACAGGCGCCTTTCAACCCGGGTACGATCATGAGCCTTCAGTTCGCCTTCGAGAAGGAGGTGCAGCCGGTCGACGCTTGGTTCGACGATGTGAGCTGGGATGACGGCTCACCGTTTCCTGCCTTGGAAACGGGCAGCGCTGCCGGAGCAGGTGGCTCGGACGAGCACGGTGGCTCGGGCGGTATTGGCGGCGTAAATGACGTTGGCGGTGCAGGCGGCCGCGGCGGGTCGAGCGGTACCGGTGGCGACCACGGAGGAGGCGCTGGCCAAGGCAATCCCATCGCGGGTGCGGGCGGTACCGGCGGCGGCGCTGGCCAAGGCAATCCGTGACTCGCTCGCAGCTCGCTTGCTGGTCATTGCTCGCGCTCTCGTTCGGCTGCGGCAGCGCGTCGCCCACGAGTGCTGGCGGGGCTCCCGATCACAGCCTCGCGCCTGTCGTGCGTCGTTTGAGCACGGCCGAGCTCGAGGCGACGGCCCGAACGTTACTCGGCAGCGGCGTGACACTCGCAGCGGCCTTGCCTCCGGATGCGCGGCAGTCGGACTATTCTCGCAACGTCGCGCAAAGTGTCGATTCGCTCTTGCTCGGCCAGCTCTTCGACGCAACCCGCGGCTTCACTGAAGCACTTGATCTGAGCCAAGCTCAGTTCCCGAGCTGCGCGCAGACAGCGCTCGCCGCCGATCGGGATTGCGCGGAAGCGACGATCAATCTGCTCGCGCGCGCGGCATTTCGGCGCAGTCCGAGCTCGCTCGAGGTCGAGCAATTGCTCGGGTTGTTCACGCTCGCTGCAGAAGGCGCAGATTTCGAGAGCGGGGTCGCCCTGGTCGTGCGCGGCTTGCTCGGCTCTCCCAAGTTTTTGTACGCAACCACGCTAGGCCAACGCGAAAGCGCGCCCGGTCCGAACCGGTTGAGCAACGACGAGCTCGGCAGCGAGCTATCGCTTTTGATCAGCGGTCAGCCGCCCGATGAAGCGCTGCTCGTGGCCGCCTCGCGTGGCGAGCTCGCTTCGGGCTCGGAGCGTGAACAGCAAGCGCTTCGCTTGCTGCAGCAGCCTCAATCAAGAGGCCTGTATCGCCGCTTCGTGCAAGAGTGGCTCGGGTTGATCGGTCTGGATGGGCTCGCCAAATCCAGTCAAGTGATCAGCGGCTTTCCGGCGCTGCGTGAGGCTATGGTGAGCGAGACCAGCCAATTCGTGGACGACGTCTTCGGACGCCAAGCTGGCTCCGTCGCGGCGCTCTTGGCGGGTGGCTACAGCATCGTGCCCGGGGCGCTCGCTGGTTTTTATGGGATTGTGCCGACGACGCCGGGCGCACGGGTCAATCTTTCGGGGCTCGGTCGAGTCGGCATTCTGCAGCAGGCGAGCTTCCTGGCGACGTTTGCGCATGAATCCGAGAGCGCGCCCGTACTGCGCGGCAAAGCGGTCCTAACACGCCTGCTGTGCCTCGATTTCCCGAAGCCCACCGATCTCGGCATCGATATCGTATTTCCTCCCGCCGATCCGGGCGCGACCACTCGCGAGCGCTTCGCCAGGCACGCTGCGGACTCGGTGTGCAGGGGGTGCCACGCCACACTCGACAGCGTGGGCTTCATGTTCGAAAACTTCGACGCCGCGGGCCAGCTGCGCACGAGCGAGTCAGGGCGCGCGCTCGACACTACAGGCAGCATTCTGTTGGACGGTCATCAGCTGCCTCTGGCCGACAGCGTGGCGCTCTCCAGCGCGCTTGCCAGCTCGGAGCAAGTGCGAAAGTGTGCCGCGCGACAGGTCGTGCGCTTCGCTGCCGGCAAGACCGATGACGCGGTCGAGCAGGCGTTCGTCGACTCGCTCGAGGCCGCGAGCGCGGAACGGCGCGGAACGTTCTTGGGACTATTTTTGGAGTTCGTGAAGAGCGACTGGTTCGCTTGGAGAAAATCGCCATGATTCGCCGAAAATCGCTGCCCATCAGTCGTCGCGCGGCGCTCACGGCCTTGGGCGCGGGGGCGACGCTGGCTGCACTGTTTCCCCAGGCACGCCCGCTACGCGCGGCGCCCGCGCCCGCCAAGTACTTCATCGGCGTCTACATGCCACACGGCATGGCGCGTGAGTTCTGGGTACCGAAGCCAGGCTTTCAGATTGCGTATGAGGGCAGTTCGCTGGCCCCCTTCGATGACGCGGCCACTTATGGTCGAAGCTTCCGCGACCAGATCGTGGCGCTCGAGGGCCTCGACCTCACCGCAGGTCTGCGCGCGTCGACCGTTGGCCACGATGCTTCGCGCGTGATTCTGACTGGCAGCGGTACCGACGGCCAGAACGCGTCCATCGACCAATTTCTGGCCGTCGAGCAAGGTTTGGGCCAAGCGACGCCGCTGTCGAGCCTAGTGCTCGGCGTTGGCTCTGCCAATCCAGCCCTTCAATGGTGCATCTCCTACGCCAAGGGCGGCACTGCGTTGCCCAAGATCATCAATCCGCTGGCGACTTTCAGGCACGCTTTCGGTCAATTTCTGGTGGACCCGGATCCGGCTGCTGTCGCGCGCGCTCAGCGTGAGCAGCGTCTCGGCAAGAGTCTGCTCGACTATTGGACCGCGGACCTTGCGGAGCTCAGCGCGCGCGCACCTCGGACAGAGCGCGACAAGCTCGACCAGCACGCGACCGCGCTGCGTGAGCTCGAGAAGCGCGTGCTCGGTCAAGCGGTGACCTGCGCGGTACCCCTGCAACCAGACTCGACGCTATTTCCACAGGTGAGCTCTTATCAAGGCGGTGAGCCGTATTTCGAGGTCATCAGCAACCTGCAGATCGATCTGATGGTGCAAGCGCTCGCCTGCGGAGTGACTCACATCAGTACTTTGTTCTTGGCGGATCTCAGTCGGACTCACTTCGATGCCTCGCTGCCTGAAGACGTGCACACCGACGTCGCCCACCGCTACGCGAGCCCCGGCCGGAGCGGCAGCGGCGGGGATCCAGCTTCGCAGCTCCTGCTCGCGCGCCAAAATCACTATACCTACGGCAAGATCGCGCGCATCTTGCAGCGCCTTTCGGAGGCCGGGCTACTCGAGCAAACCGTGCTGGTCGCGATGAGCGACATGGGCGACCCTTCCAAGCACAGCTCCCGCCAAGTCCCCACCCTGCTCGCAGGGGGCTGGGGCGGCGCCTTGCGTGCTGGCCGGCACATCGACCTCGGCGCCGAGGGCACGCCGAGCAATCGGCTGCTCGTGTCCGTGCAGCAAGCCTTCGGTGTCGAGAGTGATTCCTACGGTCAATCGAGGGATCCGAGCATCCTGAGCGGCACACTGGCGCTGACGTAAAGACGACGCTAGGAGCGCGCCGGGTCTTGCTTGTAGAACTCAGCCAACTCCGCGTACAGCGCTGGATGTCGGCGCTGCAGCGCGCGCGGTTTCTCGAAGAACATCTCGGTCAGGACCGCGAAGAATTCGGCGGGATTCGTGGCGCCGTAGGGATCGATGTCGCTGCTTCGACCTGCGTGCAGGCGTCGTGACAACTCCTCGAACTCGTCGCCCAAGACGTGCGCCCAGGACGTGTAACGCGCGCGTGCGCGCCAAGGTCCGTCACTAGCAAGCTTGGGCGTGCCGTCCATCGCGCCGTCCTCGCTATCGAGCTGGTGAGCGAACTCATGGAGGACGACATTTTGCCCGTCACGTGGCTGCGCGGCGCCCGACAGCACGTGATCCCAGGCCAGCACGACGAGGCCGCGTTGCCACGATTCACCGAGTCGTGTTTGATCTTCGTGGACGACGACCAAGCCATCGTGTTGCTCGGTGGGCACGCGGTACGCGCTCGGGTAGACCAAGATCGCGTCCACGTTCGGATAGATGTCGGTCTCGCGATGCAGCAGCAGCAAGCAAGCCTGGCCGGCGATGGTCAGTTTGATCTCGTCCGTGAGCGTAAGCCCACCACAGCCCTCGAACGATTTTTCGGCTAGGAAGATGCGCACCAGCGCTTCGAGTTCTGCGCGATCTTCGTGGTTCAGGCCGCTCAAAAAGGGAATGTTCTTGTCGAGCACGGCGCGCTCTTCCGGGCTGAGCGGCTGTGTGCGAAGCGCCTCACGTCGTCGATTCTTGAAGAAGTCGAACATGTCCGAGCGGCATTTTTAGCCGGCCCCGGCAGCGTTGACGACAAAAGTCGCAGACAGTCGTCGATTACAGGCCGTATCGGCCACTCACCGGGTCCACGGCGGCGGATGGGTCGCCACTGACGCTGGCGGTCGCTTCGATCGATTTCGCAGCGGCGGCTGGGGCCAGCTCCCCTTTGCTGTCGAGCGCGCGCGCGCCATCCTCGGGAGCGGCAATGGGCGGCGCATTCCTGAAAGTCACCGCTTGAAAAACGCTCGGCTTCGCCGTGCCCTTGTTCGTCCTCGCGTGCAGCACGGGTGGCTCGGGCTCCGCTTTCGCGGGCTCCGGTAGCGCACGCCAGATCGGCGCGGCTGCCGCCGCGATCATTGGGCGAACACCAGCGGTCTCCAGGCTTGCGGCGCTGCCATGGGTTTGCCAAAACCCAACTGCGCCGAGCGCAAGTAGCCCACAGAGCGCGACCATCGCCAATGGCGTCCGCGCGGAACGCCGCCAGCGTGGCGCTGGCTCCGGCTCGGGGAGTTCGACGTCCTCGCTCAGACGCCAGGCGCGTAAATCAGCGGCAAAGTCGCTGACGGTTTGGTAGCGGAGATTAGGGTCCTTCTGTAAGCAGCGCGCGATCACCGCGTCGAGCTCGGTGGCGGTGCCATTCAAGAACGTGCTCAACGACGGCGGCGCTTCGGCCAACACCTTGCCGCACACCTCGGTCAGCGTCTCACCCTCGAACGGACACTGACCCGTCAGCAGTTCGAATAAAATGGCGCCCAACGACCAAATATCGGCGCGCGCGTCGACATCGGGGGAAGCGCGCATCTGTTCGGGCGCCATGTAGTAAGGCGAGCCAACCGGATCGCCGGCGCTGGTGAGCGAAGTGCGCGCGACGCGCGAGACCGAGCGCAGCGGCGTGCTCACCTCTTTGGAGATCCCGAAATCCAGCACTTTCAAGACCACGCCTTCGGGCGTCGTGGCCAAAAACAGATTCCCTGGCTTCAGATCGCGGTGCACGATGCCCAAGCTGTGAGCCTCGGCCAGCCCGTCGCAGGCCTGCAGCAGGTAGTCGATGGCCTGCGGCACCGAGAACGCTCCGTTCTCCCAAAGCGCGAGCCCGAGGTCCACGCCTTGCAGCTGCTCCATCACGATGTACGGGCAACCCGAGTCGAGACGCGCGACATCGAGTACGCGCACGACGTGGCTGCTCCTCATCCGTGCCACAGCCCGGGCCTCGAACAGCACGCGATCTACGATGTCTTTGCTGCCCGAGAACTCTTCACGCACGATCTTGATCGCGACTGGAGCCTCTAGCTCCAAGTGCGTCGCGCTCAGCACGACGCCCATGCCGCCTTCGCCGAGGCAGCCGTCGATGCGATACTTATTACCGACGATGCTGCCGGGAACGAGCCGGATTCCGTCGGGGATTTCTAATGGGGTGCTCATGGCTTGAACTGGGTAATCGTTGCTCGCAGCGGTGCCCGCGGGCTCACGCCTAATGCCCCAAAAGCAAGATAGATGCCGCCTTCGTCGTGCATAGATGTCGCACTTCGGCGAGAGCGGCTGGCTGCGCACGCCTCCGCAACAGCCCGCAGCTGCTGTCCTTCGTCCGGCATTCAGGTCTGAAACGACGCCCGCGCGCACGACTGACACCGGCAAGTTGCCACACTGCGGCGTGTTGGTCCGTGCGCTCAGCGCCCGAGGCTGCCCATCGTTGCTTCAGGGTAGCGTGTTCCCGAGGCGGCGCCGAGCGGGAACGCCGCATCCAACTCTTCGAGCTCGGCGGGGCTCAGCGCGAGCTCGACCGACTTCAGGTTCTCTTCCAGGTACGTTCGGCGCTTGCTGCCGGGAATGGGTACGACCTGCGGTGATTTTGCCATCGCCCAAGCCAACGCCAGCTGCGAGGCGGTCGCATTGCGCGCGCGGGCCAGGTCTGCGATGCGTGTCACCAGAGCCAAGTTCCTTTGGAAATTGTCGCCCTGAAAACGCGGCGAAAAGCGGCGATAGTCATCCTCGTCGAAGTCCTCGAACTTCTTGATTCTTCCGGTCAAGAAGCCGCGACCGAGCGGGCTGTAGGCGAGGAAGCCGACACCGAGTTCGCGACACGTTTCGAGCACGCCGTCGACCTCGGGCTCACGTGTCCACAAAGAGTACTCCGACTGCACGGAGCTGATCGGACTTACCTGATGGGCCTTGCGGAGCGTGACCGCGCTCACTTCCGACAGACCGATGTACCGGATTTTACCGACCTTCACCAAGTCCGCAAGCGCGCCGACCGTGTCTTCTATCGGCGTCTTTTCGTCGACGCGGTGGTACTGATAGAGGTCGACGTAATCGAGCCCGAGCCGCTTCAGGCTGCCGTCGATCGATTTCTTCACGTGCGCGGGGCTGCCGTCGATGCCGCGATCTTGCGGCCTCGGACCTCGCACGATGCCGAACTTGGTCGCCAGCACGAAGCTGTCCCGGCGTCGGCCGCGCAGCGCCCGGCCGACTAACTCCTCATTGGTGTACGGACCGTACATGTCGGCGGTGTCGAGCAGAGTGAGCCCGAGTTCGAGCGCGCGGTCGATCGTCCTTTGAGACTCTGCGTCGTCCCGTCCACCGTAGAATTCGCTCATGCCCATGCAGCCGAGGCCGAGCGCCGAGACCGTCAGGTTTCCCAGATTTCGTGTGAGCATCGACACGCTCCTTCGAGGGGTGGACTCAAGCCTACGACGGCGCGCAGGCAATGCCAGCGCACGCAGATGTTCTCGGCCAGCAAAGCTTGCTAGCGTGCCCATTCTTTCTCGAGGAAACCAAACGGAGCAAAATGAATCGGCGTTCTTGGGCGGCTATCCTGGGCGTTTTTGCAACGGTCCTCGCGGCGTGCAGCCCCGGGTACATGAAAGCGAGCGAGCTCGAATCGAAGCATCAAGCCCCGTCGGATTGCGAGGCGCGCTGCGTCGAGCTCGGCATGCGCATGGGTGCCTTCGTGCTCGTCTCCGATACCTTGCCGGGCTGCGTTTGCCAGCCCAAGCCTGCGAGTGAAGCACCCAAACCGAGCCCGAGCGAGGCACCCAAATCGGATCCCGCGCAGCAAGGCGCGACGGATACCGCGAACGATGTCGTTGTCATGGCTGCGGCGGCCGCCGCGCGCGCTTCCCAGGCCCAGCAGCAAAAACGGCAGGAACAAAGCTATCTGCCGAAGTAGCGCTGCGCGACGCTTTGCCGCTGCCCGCGGGGCTTGAGCGATGCTAAAGGCAGCCCCAATGAACTCTGACGCACTGGTCTCGCCGCGTTCCGACCGCAGGTTTTTTGCGTTCAATGCCGTGCTGTCTACCGCCGCGGTGGCGTTCATCGCCTTCATTTTGCTGCGTGGCAAGAGCGCGGGCGGGCCGGATCTGAGCTTCATGCCGGCGGTCAATGCCTGCTTCAACGCGCTCTCGGCGCTGTGCCTGGTGGCCGGGTACGTCGCCATCCGGCAAAAGAAGATCGCGGTCCATCGGCTGTTCATGGTCCTGGCGTTCGCCTGCTCTTCGCTATTTTTGGTCGGCTACCTCAGCTACCACTTCGTGCACGGCGACACGAAGTTCACCGGGGTCGGCCCGATTCGCGTGCTGTACTTCGCGCTGCTGATCAGCCACATCCTGCTCTCGCTGAGCGTGGTGCCGCTGGCGCTGTCGTCGTTCTATTTCGCGTTCACTCGTTCGTTCGCGCGCCACCGCCGCTTGAACCGCGTATTTTTGCCGATCTGGCTGTACGTCTCGGTGACTGGGGTGCTGGTTTTCCTGATGCTTCACTAGTGCGGTTCGGTCGCAACGCGATCGATTCCGCCGCGCGACAGATCGGTGAGCAGGCGCGCTCCGCGGAGTAAGCGGGCGACTGTGGAGTGGATGCGCGGATCCAAGCCCGCTGGCAGTTCGGGGACCGGCATGTCCACCTCTGGCTTCAGGCCGCGCGCGAAGGCTGCCGCTTGATGCAAGGTGCCGACCAAGAACGTTTCGAGCGTCTGCGCGAGCTCTGCTCCGAGCAGTCCTTCGCGGGTCAGGTCCCGAGCCGAGTAGGTGTCGATGGTGGTCAACGCGCCAGCCGCGCGGCGCCCATAAGTGATCAACTGCAGGGCGTATTCACCCGCGGGGGTATCGTGGCGTGGCTCAGTCAGCAGCCGTTCGAGCGAGTCTTCTGCCTCGCCGAGCGCGATCCCTGCGTCGCGCCGCGCGCCCAGGATGCGCGCGTCAGCGGCCTCGGTATGCCGGTCCGCCACGCCTTCGAGGACCGCTACCGTGTAATTGGCGATGGCATCCAACATCCGAGCCAAGAGCTCAGGTAATCGGGTGCGTTCGCGCGACGGGAAGATGAACACCGCGGCCACGAAGGCGATCCCGCCGCCGATCGCCGCGTCCGAGGCGCGTGCTGCTGCCACCCACCAATCGCCCTGAAAGCGCTCGGCCAGCAGCACGAACACCGGGGTCAGGAAGAACGTGAACAGGCGATAGTTGCGACGGTGCGTCGCGACTGCGGCGACCGACAGTGGAAACATGGCCGCCGCCAGCGCCACCGGCGAGTGCAAGAGCAGCGTGATCGCAACGGCGGCGATGCTACCGAGCACCGTGCCGAGAACGCGCTGCGCGGCCTTGGCGGCGGTGGCGCCTGAATAGGGCTGGAGCACGGCCAGCGTGGTCACGGTCACCCAATGCGGGTGAACCGAGATGCGGTGCCCGACTAGCGACGCGATGCCCACCGTGCAAGCGACGCGCAGCCCATGGTGAAAGAAGGTCGAGCGCGGCGAACAGGCGTCCCGCAAGACGGCCAGATCGCCGCGCCACGACCGCAACCAATCACGCAGCGTCTGCTGCTTGTTGCTCGAGCTGTCCGCCCCCGCGTCAGCGCGCGCGTCCAACGACGAAGTCAGCGCTTGGGCGGCGCGGCTGGCGTCGTCCAGATGTTCGAGCAGAGCCTCGATCGACGAGCTTCGGTCGGCCGAGCTGCCCGGCGGAGGCACGGTTGGCGAGCTGTCCTGGGCGCGCAGGTTGGGTGTGCGCAGCGTCGTCGCGGTATCGAGGTTGCGCTCGGCAAGCCCGTGCAATCGGCTCAGGATGCCGGCGCGCACGCTGGGCGCGACTTCCAGCTCGCTCGCCTCTTTGAGCGTGACGAGCAGCGGAAATTGCGCCTCCGCCAAGCCGAGCAACACGCGTAAATTGCCGCCGATGCGGGTTTCGCCTGCTCGCCGCGCGCGGCCCCCGAGCGCCAAGCGGCGCGCCTCCTCGATGGCGTTGCGGATCCGTCGATGATGAACGCGCGCGAGCTCACTCCAGCGAGGATCACCGTCGGGCAGACCGCTCCGCACGCACGCTTCGATCTCGGAGGCGTAGCGCGAGAGCGCTTCGAACGCGTTGGCCTCCGCTCGACGCAGCGGTAAATGCGTCCAGATCGGCCAAATCACCGACGAGAGCAGGGTCGCGAGAGCCGCGCCCAGAGCGAAGCACGCGCCGTCACGAAGCGGCGCAGATCCCCCTTGCGCACTGCCGATCGCGACCACGATCGTCGTCATCGTGGCTGCGCTGGACCAGACAGCGCCGAGCGAGCGCAGCAGCGATGCCGGGAACGCGACGAGCATGAGTCCGAGCGCCGCGAGCCAGGGACTTTGCGCGAGCGACTCGGAGACGCCCAAAGCGATTCCGCCGCACAGCGCGAACGCGCTGATCGTTTTGGCGCGTGTGCTGCGGAGTCCGCCGGGGTCGACCAGAGTGCCCAGCCAGCCGCCCAGCGCCATCCAGGCGAACTCGTGGCGATTGAGCCAAATCGCCAGATAGAACGGTACCAGCGTGGCGACGCCACCGCGCAGGCCCTTGACCAGATCGGGCGTGGCCGCGTCCAGCCATGCTCGATCGTAGCTGCGCAGGCTGCGCAAAGAGGTCAGCGCGAGAGCTCCTCGTACACCCACTGGGCGAGGCCCTTGGAGGCGTCGATCGAGAAGTGGACTCCGTCCGGGCGTACTCGCTCGTTCGCGCCGACGTCTTGCTGGCAAACACCACCTGGGCAAAGCCGTGCGCCGACGTCGAGTAGGCGCACGGCTGGCACCTCCACCGCTGACTTGCGAATGACTGCGTTGATGCAGTCGACGCGCTCGTGAAACTCTCGCCGATCGTGGCTGTCGTTCTCGTAGGGGCCGACAGGGTAGGGCACGGTCGCCGCGAACACCAGGCCGCCTTCGTGGGCCAGCTCGGCGAAGCGCATGGTCAGCACGCGGCCGAGCTTCGCGTCCCAATCCGGGTGACACGCGGTGTGCCACTCGCCTTTCACGTGAAAGCCGTACAGAAATACGCCGGCCAGATAGACGATGCTCGCGTTCGGGTGGAGCGAGCGCACCTGATCGACCCACTTCGAACCTTGGCAGGTGTCTTCCAGCATGCTGCAGCCATCTTTGCCCATCAGCTCGATGGCCACGCCTTGGCCGTGCAGGTTACGCAGACTCCAACCGAGCGAGTTTGCGGTGGAGTCGCCGAAGACCGCGATGCGAAAGCGCACGAATTCCGGCGTTGTGCTGGGCAGCTGGGCCGTAGGTAAAGGCGGCGGCTGGCCGCGGCCCTCGGCGTGCGTCGCGTGCACGACCAAAAACACGGACAGCGCCAGCGCGGCGGGCACGATATACAGCGGGCGACTGAAAGGCACGCCGTGCTTGCGGATCGGTTGCTCGAGGAAACGGTAGGAGAGGACCGCGATCGCGAGCGTGAGCGCGAAACGAACGGCGTGCAGGCCGAGCCCATGTAGATGGGTTCGCTCGCTGGTCAAGAACACGTTCACCGGCCAGTGCCACAGATATACGCCATAGCTGATCGTGCCGAGCCAAGTGAGCGGGCGAATGGCGAGCGCGCGCGCCACGAAGCTGCGATCGCCCGCGATCGCGCAGGCGATCAGCGCCAGCGCGCCGAGCTCCGTCAACCAGAAGCCCCCGTGATAGAGAAACGGATTGGTTCCGCGGAGCGTTGCCCAGGCGACGCCGAGACCCAGTACGGCGAGCAGCCCGCACGCGTCGAGTGCACGCACGGCGCGCGCGCCGAACTGATCGTTCGGTGAAATCAAGGTGGCCAACGCAGCGCCCAACAGAATGCCGGTCATGCGCGTGTCCGTGCCCAGGTAGGCGCGCGTGGTGTTTCCCGGATCGAAAAAGAACAGCATCGCGGCCATCGACAGCGCGCTGAGCGCGAGGCACACGCCGAGGAGCGTGCGCTCCGTGCGCCGCCGCAGCACGAGGCTGACCAACAGCGGCCAGACCACGTAGAACTGTTCTTCGATCGACAAACTCCAGGTGTGCTCGAGCGGAGAAGGCGCGGCGAACAGTTGCCAGTAGCTCTGATGGCGGAAGATCGCTTGCCAATTGGCGACGTACGCGAGCGCGGCCAGCGCTTGCGCGCGCACCGTGAGCAGCTCGTCCGTACGCGCGAAGTAGCGCCCGTAGATGGCGACGATCGGCATCAGGGAAAGCAACGCGGGAAACAAGCGTCGCGCGCGTCGAACCCAAAACGGAGCCAAAGCGATACGCCCAGTCTCGCGCTGTTCGGCCAGGAGCAGGGACGTGATCAGGAAGCCGGACAGGACGAAGAACAGATCCACGCCCAGATAGCCGCCGGGCAACGCGCCGTTGGCGTGAAATAAGAGCACGCCGAGCAGCGCTAGCCCACGCAGTCCGTCGAGTGCGGGCACGTGGCGCAGTCGCGCCTGATGGATCGTTGGGCTCACCTGCGGAACGTACCGTTACTGCTTGCTCGCTTCGAGTCCATTGAACGCCGAACATGAGGCCGATCGGGTTTCCAGTGCAAGCGTATCGACAGCGCTGCGGTCGGGAATCCGACCGAGAGAGCTCGAAGAGCTTCGAACTCTCACTGCAGAAAGCGGCTGTGCGGAACGAGCGGTGCGGGCTAGGCGCGCAGCTCTTCGAATCCAAGGCCCGCCCGCGGAGCTTCGAAGTCGACGCCCCGCGAGTAAGCCGTTCACGGGCTGGCGCGGTAGGAGCGACGGGCGGCGAACAGCCAGCTCAGCAACGACACCGCCGTCGAGCTCTCGCTCTAACCCGTGCGGGAACGCGCAGCCCTGGCGGACGCGTGCTAATCAGCGTCCGTCGATGTCCCGCCCCCCCTCTTTCCGAGCGCCTGCGCAAGCTCGTCCCGATTCGGGGCGGGCGCGCATTCGCTTTGCGGAGGAGTTGCCGATTTCGGCGCGTGTCGCCGATATTGCGCGGGCGGTAGAGGCGAACCAGGTCGTGATTGTGGCCGGCGCCACGGGCTCGGGCAAGACCACGCAGCTGCCGAAGATTCTGCTCGATATGGGCCGCGGCACGGAAGGCCTGATCGGTGTGACCCAGCCGCGTCGCATCGCCGCAACGAGCGTCGCGACCCGCGTCGCGAGTGAGCTCGAGTGTGAGCTCGGTCAGGAAGTGGGCTACCAGATCCGCTTCGAAGAACGCACGAGTGCGCGGACGTACGTGAAGTTCATGACGGACGGCATTTTGCTGGCCGAGATTCAGGGCGATCGTCTGCTGCGGCGCTACGACACGCTGATCATCGACGAGGCGCACGAGCGCAGCTTGACGATCGATTTCCTGTTGGGTTGGTTGAAGAGCATTTTGCCTCAGCGTCCTGATTTGAAGGTGTTGATCAGCTCGGCGACGATCGAGACCGCGCGCTTTTCCGAGTTCTTTGGCGGCGCGCCCGTGATCCAAGTCGAGGGGCGCACGTTTCCGGTCGAGGTGTTGTACGAGCCGCCGGAGCCCGAGCTGGATTTGCCGGAGGCGGTAGCCAACGCCGTGGCTTCCGTGACTTCGCTCGATCCGCGCGGGGATATCTTGGTGTTCTTGCCCGGCGAGCGAGAGATCCGCGAGGCCGAGCGGGAACTCGTGGCCAAAAAGCTGCGGCACACGCTGGTGCAGCCGCTTTATTCACGGCTGTCCGCGGGAGATCAGCGCAAGGTCTTTTCGAGCATCCCGGAGCGGCGGGTGATCCTCGCCACCAACGTGGCCGAAACTTCGCTCACCATCCCAGGCATCGTGTACGTCATCGATACCGGCGTGGCTCGGCTTTCGCGCTACGAGTCACGCACGGGCACGACGAGTTTGCACATCGAGGCCATCTCGCAAGCCAGCGCTGACCAACGCAAAGGGCGTTGTGGCCGCGTGCGAGACGGCATCTGCGTCCGCTTGTACGACGAAGATAGCTTCGCTGCGCGCCCCGCGTTCACCGACCCAGAGCTCAAGCGCACCGGTCTGTCCGGCGTCATCTTGCGCATGAAGTCGCTCGCGCTGGGTGACGTCGAGGATTTTCCGTTTCTCGACCCACCGCACTCGCGTGCGATCGCCGAGGGCTACCGAGTATTGCAAGAGCTCGGCGCGCTGGACGCCGAGCGCAAGCTCACGGCGCTCGGCGCGCGCCTGGCGCGCTTTCCGGTGGATCCGCGCATTGGGCGGATGATCTTGGCTGGGGTCGAGGAGGGGTGCGTGGCTGAGGTGCTGGTGTTGGCGGCCGCGCTCAACATTCAAGATCCGCGTGAGCGTCCGCGCGGCTCGGAGCAAAAGGCCGATCAACTGCACCAGCGCTTTCGCGACGAGCGCTCGGATTTCTTGGGTCTACTCAAGCTTTGGGCGTTCGTACGCGAGGCCAAGAGCGTCGCTGAGCTCCGGCGGCTGTGCCGGGACAATCTGCTCTCGTTCTTGCGCGTCCGTGAGTGGGCTGAGGTTCAAAGGCAGCTCGAGGACGTGGCCAAAGAGCTGCAGCTCGGAGCCGCGAAGGACGGACGGGCGGCGCCGGGCAAGGCGGCGGATCTCGAGCTGCGCCTGCATCGCGCGCTGCTCACCGGGCTGCTGTCCAAGATCGGTCAATGGAACCCCGAGCAGCGCGTGTACATCGGCGCCAAGCAGACTCGCTTCATGCTGCATCCGTCGTCCGCGTTGGCCAAGAAGCCGCCCGCTTGGGTGATGGCCTTCGAGCTGGTCGAGACCAGCCAGTTGTTCGCGCGCACGGCAGCGAAATTGGATCCCGAGTGGCTGGACCAGGTGGGCGCTCACCTGCTCAAGCGCAGCTATTCAGACCCGCATTGGTCGGAAAAATCCGCGCGCAGCTCGATCAAAGAGCATACCACACTCTTCGGCTTGCCCGTATTTCGCGGCCGCAGCGTGGACTACGCCACGATTTCACCGGGCCGTGCTCGGCTGATGTTTTTGGAGCACGCGCTCGTGCGCGGGGAGTATCGCTCCAAGGGCAGCTTTCAGCACGACAATCGCAAGCTGCTCGAGGAGGTCGCGCGTCACCGCGATAAAGCTCGCCAAAGCGATCTGCTCGCCGACGACGAAGCACTGCTCTCGTTTTTCGAGCAGCGCGTGCCCGAACACGTGGTCAATGGCAAGACCTTCGAGGTTTGGCGAGAGTCGGCAGAGGCGAAGCAGCCGGAGCTCTTGCGGTTGAAGTTGGAAGACGTGCTCACGTTCGAGCAAGGCCTGTTGCCGCAGCACTACCCAGATACGGTCGAGCTGCACGGCGTGAGTATTCCGATCAGCTATCGCTTCGATCCCGCTGCGGACGACGATGGCATCACGCTCTCGGTGCCGCTGCCGCTCTTGCTGCAGCTCGATCCGGGGGAGCTCGATTGGACCATTCCCGGTTGGCACGAGCAGAAGATCACGGCCTTGCTCGGGGAGTTACCGCGAGCGCTGCGCCGCGAGCTCGGCTCGATCGCGGAATTGGCGGCGAGGGTGGCGGAGAAGCTGGTGCCGTTCCAGGGGCCGATGTTGCCAGCGCTTGCGCGCGCGGCTTCGGCAGAGTCTGGCATCGAATTGCCAGAAAGCGCATTTCGCATGGAGACGGTGCCACCTTACATGCGGCTCACCTGTCGCGTGGTGGGTGAGGGCGGGCGCACGGTGGCACAGAGTCGCGACGTCGCTGAGCTGATTCAGCAGCATGGCGGTCGCGCGCGTGAAGCGTTGCGCCGCGCGGCGCCGCCCGTCGAGTGGGAGCGCAAGGGCATCGTCAGCTGGGACTTCGGCGAGCTGCCCGCGTTCATCGTGCGGCGCGTGTTCGGTGCCGAGCTGCGTTCGTATCCAGCCCTGATCGATCGCGCGAAATCGGTGGATTTGAGCTTGCTCGAGACCGAGCGCGCGGCGCAAACGGCGACGCGGCTCGGCGTGCGACGGCTGTTCGCGCTGGCCGTGCACAGGCCGCTCTCCGTCTTCGCCAAGCAGTGCCCGCCGCCGTTCTCACTGCGCGCGGCACTCCTGATCCCGCGCGTCGAAGTCGAGGCCTTTCGCGAGTCGTTCTTGGCGCGCGTGGTCGAGGAGGCGTTCGGCTGCGTGGAAGGCGCGGCGCTGCCCCGCGACAAGGCCAGCTTCGACGCGCAACTCACGCTCGGTACACCGCGGATCGCGCCTGCATTCAAGGCGCTCGAGCGCGCTACTCTGGCGGCCGCAGCCGAGTTACAAGCGACCTTGCGCGCCCTGGACAGCGCCGCAAAACACCCCAGCGCAACCGCCGCCAGCGCCGAAATCCGCGCTCAACTCGAGCAGCTCTTCGTGCACGACCTGATCGAGACCGTGCCCCTGCCGCGGCTCGAGCAATTTCCCCGCTATTTGCGCGCTGCGCAGGCGCGTCTGATCCGCGCGATCAGCGATCCTAGAAAAGACGCGGACAAACTCGCGCCGCTCGCGCCGCTCTGGGCAGCATTTCTGGCTCGTCAGAGCGCGATCAGCGATCGCAGCTCGGCTGCCGCCTTGCGCTGGGCGTTCGAAGAGCTGCGCGTGGCCATCTTTGCGCCTGAACTGCGCCCCACCGCTCCGGTTTCGGTCGCCAGTCTGAGCCAAGCGCTCGCGCAGCTCCGCTGACGGGCGAGTCTTCGGGCGCACAGCCCGGGAAAAACACGCACGCTACGAGCTGCGATGCCGGATCGCGATCGCCCCCCCTCTTCTGGAGCTAACGCGGGGTGGTGGCGGTGGGCGCGGTCGGCGGGCTGCTCGAGCGTTCGCGTACGGCGCTGCGCAACGTGGCCACTACGTCGTCGAGATTCACGGGCTTGACCAAGAAGCGATCCGCGCCCAGTGAGGACAAGAGCTTCCATTCTTGCGGTCCGCCGGAAGCGGTCATGACGATGATGGGCACGTTTTGCGCTTCCGGCCGCGAGCGCAGCAGCGCGGTGACCGCTACGCCGTCCAAGACCGGCATCTGCAGATCGATCATCACGACCGAAGCTACTTTTTGCTCGAAGGCCTCGACCAGATCGCGACCATTTTCCACGCACACGATGTCGGCGTCTGGAAATTCCATGCTCAGCTTGAGCGCGAGCAGATCGCGGAAATCGGGGTCGTCCTCTGCCACCAGGATGCGCACCGGTTCGATGCTGGACGCGCGCGCTTCCTTCAATGCGCGACGAAACAGATCCGCCGACGCAAAGCGGTCCTGCGGGCGTTTGCGCAAGGCCTTCAAGAGCACGTCGTCGAAGGCCACGGGCAAGCCAGGGCGACGCTCGCTCGGTCGCATCGGCTCTTCCGTGGCATGCCTGACCATGATCGCGAGCGCGGTCCGGCCGTCGAAGGGCAGGCTGCCAGTCAGCATTTCGTATGCCATGCAGCCGAGCGCGTAGATATCGCTGCTCTTGCTCGCGGGCACGTTGGTGTCGAAGGCCAATTCTGGCGCCATGTATTCGGGCGTGCCAGCGATCACCTTGGTTACGCCGCCATCCACGTACGGTGCTGCCAAGCCCAGATCGGCCACCCGCACGCGGAGCTGGTTGTCCAAGAGCACGTTGCTCGGCTTTAGATCACAATGCACGGTGCCGGCCGCGTGAATCGCCGATACGCCCTGGCAAACATCGTTCAAGATGGCCAGCGCTTCGTCCAGGACGGTCGCGCCGTCGCTGCGTGATAGCCAGCTGTCCACGGTTTGGCCCTCGACCAGTTCCATCACGAAGTAGGGAATGTCACCGTGCTCGCCGAAGGAATGAATCGCGAGCACGTTCGGATGATTGACGAGCGCCATCGCGCGCGCCTCTTGCACGAAGTGCTGGCGCGCGTCCTCGTCGAACGACGCCGAGTTGATGAATTTGATCGCGACCTTGCGATGCAGTTGAAGATCGAAGGCCTCGAGTACGACGCCCATCGCGCCTCGCCCGAGCTCACCCAGGATTCGATACACACCGCCTACGACGTCACCGATCGCCGGTAAGCCTCGACCGTCTTCAGGCTCGCGTAGGAACTCGTCGACCAAGCGAGCGAGTTGGCTCTCTGGCGGCGAACTCGGTAATGCCATCGACCTGGGCGACTGCAAGTTGCAAGCCGCAGAAGAAATCCCGAAATTTCGAGGGGGCGGCCGCTAGAACCGAGACTTATTGACTCACTTGCCGCGCGCCTGCGGCACGCTGCACCGCCCGGTGTGGCGATCCTGCCAGGCGGCCATGCTAAGGTCCGGCTGAGCTAGAAGGAGTCCAGTATGCGACCGCGCCGAACGGCCATCGTGCCGAACATGATCTGGGGGACTGCAATCGCCAGCATCGTCCCGAGCCAGCTGGTCGCCTGCGGCGGAACGACGGTCGAGCAGGGATCGGGCGGTAGTGGCGGGCAATCCAGCGCCGGGCACTCGGGCCGTTCCGCCGGCGAGGGCGGAAAGATTCAAGGCTACGCGGGCTACATCGTGCTCGCGATCGGTGCCTTCGGCCCTGACTTTGCTGGCGCGCCAGGCAGCGGTGCCGGGGGCAGCGACGTGATGATCGCAGGTGCGGGCGGCAGCGGTGCCGGAACGGGTGGTAGCGCCGCCGGAACGGGCGGCAGCGGTGCCGGAACGGGTGGTAGCGCCGCCGGTGCGGGCGGAAGCGCCGCCGGTGCGGGCGGATCAGCAGGGAAGAGTTCTACGGCCGGGCACGCCGGCTTCATCGTGTTGGCTGCGGCAGCATTCGGAGGCAAGGGCCAGCAGTGACGACCGAGGGTGCTCTGGCTGATATTCGGCTCACGCGGGTCTTGAGCAGCACGCCGCTTTCCGAGCTGCACGATCAGGCTATTCGTGGCGAGCTGGCGCGCGGCTCACGCGAGCTCCCTTGGCAAGCATTCGAGCGCGCGCGCTATCCGGAGGAGGCGTTGGCTCTGGCGCGGGATTTGTTTTGCAAGCTGGCCGGCGGCGAATACAGCGCGGTCGCGCTGTTCGCGCAGATCACCGCCAGCTTGGCGCTCAATCATGCCCCCATCGATTTCGTTGCCGCGTCCGCGCGTGTCAGCAGCGACGAGATTCGGCACGCGGACTACTGCTTGCGCATGGCTAGCCTGTGCCAAGGCAGTGAGGTCACGGTCGACGTTCCGAGCGCCGCGCTGGCCAGCGATATCCCGCACTCGCTGTCGCTGGTCGAGCTGGATTTTCTGATGTTGAAGTACGCCGCGGTCGGTGAAACGTTGGCGGCCGCGCTGCTCACGGAGTGCCGACGTCGTGCGAGCGATCCGCTGCTGCGCGCTTTGTTCACGTCCATCGTCAGTGATGAAGTGCACCACGCGCGGCTCGGCTGGTACTACGCCAAGCACCGCGCGGAGCGCTGGTCAGCCGAGCTCCGCCAGCAGCTGAGCGAACGTGTTGCCGAATTCGTGGTCGGGATCGAGCTGGAATTTTCGCGCGGTCGCGACGCTCCAGCGCACGCGACGCAGGCTGCGCGCGCGTTGGGCGTGCTCGATTCAGCCACTCAACGCCAGGTGATCGCGGACGTGATGAACTCGGAGATCGTGCCGGCGTTGGACGCGATTGGTCTTTCGGGCTCGCGGGCTTGGGCGCAACGCCGCCGCGTCGACGCAGCATGAAGCACGCCTTTCCGCTCGCCCCGCTCCGCACGCCGCTGCCCGACGCGGATCGAGAAGCACTGCGAAATACGCTGCGCGAACTGTTATTTTGGCAGCGTGACTTGCGAAAGTGGCCGACGTTGACGAACGCGCCGGACGCGACCCCGATCGTCTCACTGTATGCGCAGGGGGCGCTGTGCGGTTGCGCGGGCGTGAGCGAGGGCCCGCCTGCGGACCGCGTCTTGCGCGCCTTCGTGCTCGCGCTGGGTGATGGCCGCTTCGGCGGTTTGGGCCGTGAGGCTCGGGCGGAGCTGCGCTGCCAGTTGTCGTACGCACACGCAGTACGCGCGGTCTCGCTCGATCGTGTCGCGGAGCTGATGGAGGTGGGGACGCACGGCCTGGCAGTTGCGTCTTCCGGTCGTCCGGTGACGCTCTTGCCAGAAGTCGCCCGGGACAATTCGCTGGACGTCGAGGGCATGCTTCAAGCGTTGGAGCGCAAGGGCGAGACGATGCGCGCCGCCTGGCCCAAGGATGGCCTGTATTTGTTCGAGACCGAAAGTGTCCTGGTTCGGCCGACCGAGCTGCCTGTGCTCGAACGCAACCCGATCACCGCCGCCGCAGCTTGGCTCGCGGAGCGTGTAGACACCGGCGGTCGGGTGACCTTCGGCGTGAGCCCTCGTACCGCGGAAAAGCACCGCAAATCGCCCATGTTTCACGGGCGCGCGGCGATCTTGGTCCGCGCGCTGCTCTCGCAACGCGTGGGTCGGAACGCGGCGATGCGCGCCCGGCGCTGGCTCGAAGTCGAGCTCGTGCGCGCACTTGCAGGCCACCCCGTCGAGCAATTTCCGAGCGAGCCTGCGCTCGTTGCGGGCACGCTCGCGCTGGCGGTCATGAGCGGCATCGAGCTCAGCGACGCGCTGAAATCTTACGCCGCGCGTCCCGAAGTGCTGGCCGTGCCATGGCACGCGGCGCAGGTGGTCGCAGCGCTCGGCAAGCGCGCACCCGATGCGCTGTGGCTCGCATGCAAACGTCACTTGGAGGTGGAGCCGTGGGCGCCTTGGACGGCGCTCGCCGCCAAGGCGCGCGGCGATGGCGAAACGTTTGCGCGCACGACGGAGGCCTTGATCGCCGCGGTGCCCGAACACGGGCCGCACATCGGCGGCGTCGGTCCGAACAGCGTGCCCGAATTGGCACGCACCGCTGCCACCGTCGAAGCTCTGCTCTCGGTCGACTCGACCGCCGCGCGCTCCGCTCGCGCGCGCGCTCGGTCGTTCTTGCTTGAGCATCAAATCAACGGCAACAATTGCATCCTGACGGCGGATCCCGAGCTCGTGCACGGCGCCTTTCCGCAAACGCCGGTGCACGACTACTTGCAGATCGATGTCACGGGTCACGCCCTGTTGGCGCTCGTTGGCAGCAGTCATTCCGTCCCCCCGACCGAATTCGCCTGAGCGCGCCCCAGGTTTGCGAGGGCCTGCGAGGGCTTGCGAGGGCCTGCGATTGCGCTCACTCGCGCGCTACGGCAGATTGCGACGCGTGTAGGGAGTTTGCCGACATCTGGCGTCCGTTACTTGTTGCTAAAATGCGCGTAGTATCGGTGTCCCTTAGAAAGGAGTGTCATGAGTTTGGTCGTAAAAGGCATGGTTCAAGTTGAAGGCACGACCTACCGCATCGTGCGACTCAAACGCGGGCACTACAAAGTCGTGCGCGTGCTCGACGACGCCTCGGTGGGCGTTTTCTCGGTCGGGTCCACTTTCGAAATGGCGCCCGACGGCATCGAGGGTGACCTGATGCGCGAAATCGCGCGCGTCGCCATCCAGGGGGCGAAGACCACCTGGGTGGGGCGCATCGACTGAGCGGCGCGCCGGCCATGGCTTCGAAGCGCAGCGCCGGGATCCTGCTCTACCGGCGCCGCGGCGCACAGGTCGAGGTTTTGCTGGTCCACCCGGGGGGGCCTTTCTGGAGCAAGAAAGACGACGGCGCTTGGTTCATCCCCAAGGGCGAGCTGGAAGAGGGGGAAGAGCCCCTGCACGCCGCCCGACGCGAGTTCCGTGAAGAGCTCGGCAGCGAGCCGCCGGATGGTGAGCCGCTCGCGCTGGGCACGGTCAAGAACAAGAGCGGCAAGCTGATCTACGCTTGGGCGCTGGAAGGCGAGCTCGATCTCGGGGCCTTCAAGAGCAGCACGTTCTCACTCGAGTGGCCGCCGCGCTCGGGCCAAATGCGTGATTTTCCCGAAGTCGACCGGGCTATGTTCTTCTCCCTGCCGGACGCCGAGCCGAAGTTGCATCAGGCAGAATTGCCGTTGCTCGGACGCCTGCGCGACTTGCTGTCGAGAGCCGGCTGAGGTTCTGGTGATTGCGGCGCCTTTTACGCGAGTTCGCCTCCTTGCGCGCGCCAGATCGCGGTACCACGTTGAGGACTCGCGAAAGCCCAATGACCCCGCATTCCATTTGGGAGTTCTGGCGGTGGGCGTTTGCCCGCACCTACCTGCGCGACAAGCGCCGTTGGGGCGAGTCGCAAGCCTCGCTCTGGTCCGCGATCACCGGCATGAGCATGAGCATGAGCTTCAATCTGTTGACGCTCGGTGCGCTGTTGGCGTGGCTATTACGGGTGCCGAGCCACGTCATGCATCCACGGGAGATCGGCTTGGGCGTGATGGCGCTGGCGCTGTTCGCGAACTATTTGCGCTTTGCCCGCTTTGGTGATGCCGACCGATTGATTCGCTCACTCGAAGGCACGGGCGGCGATCGCGCGCTCCGTGAAGAGCGAAAGCTGCTCGGCTACACCGTTGGCTCGTTCCTCGCGCCGGTGGCAATCGTAGTGGCGCGGCTATGTCTGAATTGAGCCGCGTTTCTCCCGTCGCCGGGGCCGAGGCGCAGCTCCAAGCGGGAGCACGATTGCGCAACGCTCGTGGCCCGACGCCGACAAGCGGGCCTGTCGCGGGCTATTTTTTCGCCGCCGAAGGCACGGGGATGCTTGCTGCGGGCGGGGCTTTGCTCACAGGCGACGTTGTCGGAGCAGGGACAGCAGTGGCAGCTACGGACGTTGCCGCTGACGCAGTGGGTGGAATCGCAGCCGGCGCAGGCACGGTAGCTGTCTTGGCTGCGGATGTTGCGGGTGCGGTCGCAGCAGCTTCGGTTGCTTCGGTTGCTTCGGTTGCTTTAGTTGCTTTAGTTGCTTTAGTTGCTTCGGTTGCTTCGGTTGCTTCGGTTGCTTCGGTTGCTTTGGGTGCGGGCGCTGCGGATGCCGGCGCCTTCGGGAGTACGAGTGGCGTGGCGTTCGGCGGTATCGCGCTTGCCGGAACTTCGATCTGATCCAGCAGAGCGTGCAGATCCGCTACATGCGATTCGAAGCGGGAGGCGTCGTCGTAGTAGCCGATGACGAGCAAGCCAGTGCGCTGTGCGCTATACACCGTGTGCCCTTGATTGCCGATTTCGGTCACGATTGGCCAGCGTGAAGCAGTTGGTTTTCTGATCCCGAGCTTTTCCAGGTAGGTCACCTTGGCAAACAACAATTCTGCTTTCGAGTCGCGATGGGCGGCGTCGAGCCGCAGCTTTTCGACGTCGGCAATCTCGACCACCCCGCGAATGGCTGGCAGCGGACCGAGCATGGTCGGCTCTTTCTTCACCATGAAGGTGGTGAAGTGGCGCGCCTTGTCATGCACCAACCCGAACAGCGTCGACTGTTCGAAGAGCCCCGTTCCTTCGAGGCCATCGGCGTAGTCTTCGAGGATGACGTCCAGATCGACGTTCGCGTAAGTGGCTTGCAGCGGGTGGACCTTGAGCCAAATCACCGCGTTGTCGCGCGAGTTGACGAAGCGCAGGTCGAAAATATTCTCGCTCTTCTTCTCCGCCGACGAGATCGTGCCATCGCCGTCTTCATCCAGCTGCCGTTCGGCGCGATACTGTACGCCCTTCTTCTCGGTCCATTTTCTGGCGACCTGGTCGTAGCTGTAGTTGTCGAGCACCCAATCACCGAGCAGAAATTTCTGATTGGCGGCATCGGCGTAGTTGAGTCGGTACTTGGTCAGAGACTGCTCGTAGCCCTGCGGCCCCAGCGCACCGCTCGCCGGTGTGCACGCCGCACAGAGCGCGAACCCCAACCCCAAGAACCACTTCGAACTCGTCATTGATTTCTCACCCGCGAAATGCCCGTTCACCAAAGCCCTTGGCCTTTGCACGGCCCGCGCGGCCGCTTCAAGCAAAATCTCGCTGGCCCGGTGACCCGGGCCAGCAGTCAGCCTTTCACCTTACCGGCGGCGGCGAGTGCGAGCGCGGGCGAGCCCGAGCAGCGTTAGAGCGAAGCCGAGACCAAGCACGCTGCGGCTGCCGCTTGCCGGCACCGTCGAGCAACTGCAGCCATCGTCGCCGCTCGAGTCAGCACCCGGGCCAGGGCTGCCGCCGCTAGCGCCGGCCTCGCCGCCTTCGTGAGAAGTGCCGCCCGCGTTCGTGCCGCCCGCGTTCGCGCCGCCGAAGCCGCCGGTCGGAGTGGCCGGAGTGCCGCCAACGCCTCCGACCTCGGTCTCGCCGCCCGCGCCTGCGCTGCTGGGGTCACCGCCTTCGCCTGCAGCGGCTGAGCCGGCTGAGCCAGCTGCGCCTCCCGCTCCGATCACCGGTGGCGTTCCGACGTAGAGCACCTTCGAGAGCGTGGTGCTGAGCTTTGCGCGGTCAACCGCGGTGAGCGAATAGTTCACCACCGTGCCATCTGGCTGCGCTGGGATCGTGACGCGGAACAGATCACCGCCGACGAAGGTCACTTTGGCCTCCTTGGTCTTTCCTGAGATCGTGTACGGCACGCTCACCGCTGCCATTTGACCGGCTTGATTCGTGGTGCTGTCGCGGACTGCGACGTGGAACACGATCGGCGCTCCGATCACGCTGACTGGCGTTTCGACAGCGCGAAATGCGGGCGGTGTGACATCGGCGGCGAGCCCGAAGTAGACGCGGTTGTTGCGCAGCGTGTTGGCGTTGGCTGGGGTGATCGTGCCTTCACCCTGGCCGGTTACGAGATCGAGTTTTCCGTCGCCGTTGAGATCGCCAAGGTCGATGGCCAGCGTGATGTCGGTGAACTTGGGCAACGCATCCTCTGCATAGCTGAAGATGCCGGCGCCATCGTTCAGGAGCACTTTCTCCGAGGTATGGTTGCGGCTGCCGACCACGATATCGTAGCGGCCGTCGCCATTGACGTCGGCGCACTTCGCTGCGCCGTCCAGAGCCGCGGGCTCGCCCACGATGCGCGTCGCGGTCTGGTCGACGAACACCCCGTGACCATCGTTGATCAAGAGCTGCGTGACGTTCATGCCCGCGGGCGAACCGTCCGGCGCTTTGCCAGCGTTGTCGAGCACCAGATCCAGGTCGCCATCGTGATCCAGATCACAGGCCTCTTGATTGTACGCGTAGGGCCCACGCTTCGGCGCATAGTTGGCGGTGATATCGGCTGGCAGCGTGCCCGCGAAGCCGGTGCCGTCGCTGAAATAGCCGTGTCCGTCGTTCAGAAAGATGCGGCTGTAGCCTTCGCGGTGATTGATCAGGATGTCGAGGTCGAAGTCCCCGTCCACATCGACGAAGTCGAGGTCGGTCGGACGCGAGCCGTAGTATGGGGCAGAAGGCGTTGCCGAAATCGTGGCAGGGAAGTGATCGGTCGCGCTGGGTGCGTCCTTCTGGGTCTCGGTGAGGGTGAACACGCCCTGCCCGTCGTTGCTGTACAGGATCAGTCTCGACACGGCCCCGGCGCTGGCATCGCCCCAATCGGCCACGATCAAGTCGAGATCGCCGTCGTTGTCGAGATCGCCGAAGTGCGTGGACGCCGCGCGCGACGACGTGGGCGGAGGCAGGCGCGTTGCTGCCTGATCCGCGAATACTCTGGGCGCCGTTTGAACCCAGAGCATGTCGGTGTCCGTGCCGTAGGCGCCGGGCTGGTAGATGTCCAAGCGGCCATCGCCGTTGATGTCGCCCACGGCGACCTGGCGCACCTGGCTGGACGGACCCGAGAACGAGGCGCTCGTGGCGTTGAAGAACGCGCCTTTGCCGTCGTTCAAATAAACAACCGCTGCTTCCAAGTTGCCGGGCCCGAACAAGCCGCCGCCGTTGGCCATCAGGATGTCGAAGTCGCCGTCCTGGTCGATGTCGGCGAGCTCGAACCAATTCGTGTAGCAGCCCGGGTCTCCGCTATCGGCGCAGGCTTGCGCGCTGCCAATGCCCAGGGACTTGAGCGTATCTTCCGTGAACAGCGTGGCCGCGCTGCTGGTGCGAGGCGCGGCCACGAGAGCGAGCAGCAACCCGAGCGCGACCAACCCCGAAGCTCGAAACCCGAAACCCGAAACCGACTGCATGCCCATGATCCAAGAATTCCTGAAGATGAAGGTTCGCGCTGCCTTGCACACGCAGGTGCAAAGGTTTGGTTGGACGCTCATGTGCTGACTCGCAGACGCGAGCGCAACGGCGCCGAACGTAACCCCTCATTCATGGTCTTTTGCGATCGCAGATGCAAGTTTAAGAGCGCAGAGATCTTGCTTCTGCTCATGCAACACGAGGGAGTGCTCGCCGCAACGATTACGAAACAGCGCCAACACGGAGCCGTCGCCGAAGCTGAAGAACAGCGGGTGGGCGACTCGTTCCGCTGCCTGCGCGTTCGATCTCGATCAGCCGACTACGAGCTTGTCTCGCAAAGGATGAGTTCGCCGTTGTGGGCCCGCGTGCGGTTGCGCGCTCAATCGGACGCGGACGTTCGGACTCGCGCTGGCGCTCGGTACGAGCAAAAAACTACAACAGCCTACAGGGTGAATTCGAATGTTTCCGCGTCGTGTCCGAGCATGCGCAGTGCGCGAGCGTGCTGCTGTTGCAACAGATCCGTTGCACTGCTGTCGAACTCCGCCTGCTCACAGCAGAAAGCGCGCGAAAATTGCGGCTGGCGAGACGCTGAAGAGCGCCGCCAAAACTACCAAGCGAACACGGCAATCAGGCTTTGACAGGGTAGAGGCATTGGGGTGATGCTTTCGAGTTAGGTAGCGGTGTCGATTTCGTTACCGTACCCGGGAACGCTGTATGTCCGCGAACGCTCCGTCGTCCGAGTCCAAGCCGAGTATTTTTCCGGGTGCCACCATCTCTGGGCGCTTCCGGCTCGAGCGTCTGCTCGGTCGTGGCTCGATGGGATCGGTGTGGCTGGCTCGCCACTTGACGCTCGACGTCGACGTCGCTGTAAAATTCATCGACGCGGCGTTTCGAGATCAGAAGGATCACCGCAGCCGCTTCGCGCTCGAAGCCCAAGCCGCCGCGCGCATCAACAGCCCGCACGTCGTGAACGTGCTCGATTTCGGAGCCGAGGCCTCGGGGCGCCTCTACATCGCGATGGAGTACTTGCAGGGCGAAGACGTCGGCAAGCTGCTCGACCGCAGCGGCCGGCTCTCGCCCGCGATCACCGCCCGCATCGTGAGTCACGCCTGTCGCGGGCTCGGACGCGCGCACGCGCTCGGCATCGCGCATCGCGATGTGAAGCCGGAGAATCTGTTCTTGGTCGGCGGGACCGAGGACGAAGGCTTCGTGCTCAAGATTTTGGATTTCGGCGTCGCCAAATCTGCACAGAAAAAGGGCGCAGATTTGGTCGGTACAGTCGTCGGGCAGCTGGTCGGCAGCCCGGCGTACATGAGCCCGGAGCAAGCCCACGGGTCCTTGGACGTGGACTTTCGCTCGGATCTATTTTCGCTCGCCGTTGTGGCCTATCACTGCCTGACCGGCGTGGTTCCGTTCGGTGGCGACTCTTTGGCCGAGCTCCTGATCGGTATCGTGAGCAAGGATCCGGTCCCCGTCACGCGGCTCACTCCTGGGCTGCCGCGTGCGATGGATGATTGGTTCCAGCGCGCATTGGACAAGAACCCGGCGCGGCGCTTCGCGTCCGCCAAAGATTTGGCGCAGGCCTTTCACATGGCTATCGGCCAATATGCCTCGTCGGTGACCGGCTATTCAACGTCGCCGGCCGTCCTCGTTCGCCCTGCGCCCGCTGCTCGTCCCATCACGGGCAGCGACACCGTCGTGCACATGAGTTCGACGACCTCGCAAAAGCCCAGCGCGCACCACGCGGACGTCTCGAATCATACGGCTTCCACCGGTGTGCCTTTGGCGCTCGCGCAGGTGGCAGAGGTGGCCAACGTGCTGGGGATTGCGCTGGTCGGACCCGAGGGCGAGCCGGTCGCGCATCACAGCTTGATGGGGTTGCCTGCCAGCACGTTCTCCGACGTGACTCGACACGTGAAGGAGTCGCTCGATACGTTCGAGAGCTTGGAGAGCACGCGCAGCCAGTCGCTCGCGTTGTACTTCGAGAACGCGACCGTGCTGATTCGCTGGGTCGAGAGCCACGCCGTGATCGTCGTCGGCACCGAGCAGGTGCACCCGACGGTGCTCTCCGTCAGCCTCAACGCCGCGGCGTCCAAGCTGCAGACGCTGGCAAAGCAGGCTGGTGGCGCCGCGATCGCATTTCGCTCTACGATTTCCTCGCTGCCGGACAACGAGTTCTCCGAGGTCTCTGGGACTGCCCTGGTCGTGCGACCGTCGGCGACCGACCCCGTGCCCGACGCGACCATCGCGCGGGTCACGCAGCTCTTTGCCAAGCCGCTCGGTGCCGTGGGTCGGCTCGCCATTCAACAGCGCCTCAAGGGTGGTAAGCCGACGGTCTCAGCCTTTCCGGACTTCGTGAGACGGTTGTCGTCGCTGATCGAGGACGCAGCAGAACGTGAAGCGTTCTCAGCCGAGGCGTTGCGGCTCGTGCCGCACAGCGAGGTTGCTCCGCCGGTGCCGCCGCCGGCAAAATCCACCGCGTTCACCTCCACGCCGCCGACTCAAAAGCTCGTGCCGCCGGTAGCGCCGCAATTCGCAGCGAGCCTGGTGGCTCCGGTTGCGGCGTCTGCGCAGCGTTCGGCGCTGCCGGTTCCACCGCGGGCAGCGCCAGCTGATCTGACTGCCACCCCGCTGCCAGGCGAGCGAGCGAGCGACCCCACGGCGAAAGCCAAGAAGTTCGTGATGTATCGCGGCCGCAAAATCGAAGTCGACGAGTGAAGGACAGCGACATGGACGCTTTGTTGAAAGAGCTCAAGGTTCAAGGGGTCGCGCTCAGTTCGGAAGCTGGTGAAGCGCTGGAGTCCGCGGGCGCCTTCGACGCAGAAACTTTGTGCGCGGTGGCCAGCGTGGCTGCGGGACAGCTGCGCGACATCGGCGACGTGCTCAGCGCTGGAAGACTCGAACGCTGGTACTTGGTCACCGAACAGCAGGCGTACTACGTCAGCGAGCGCTCGGGCTCTCGCCTCGTGGCCGCAGGCGAAACGGTCAAGAACGCCGAAGCCACGTCGAAGGCGCTGCACCGCGCCGCGCGTTGAACATTGAACGTTGCTAGTGACGGCTGAGCAACGTTCGAGCAAAGGTGGCGAGCGCCACCGAGCTGGCGATTAGCATCGACCAGTGGGCAGCGCTGCGGTCGCTTCGGCGGAGCTGCCGAATCGTGGGCAGCGCCAGCACCACCGCTGCCGCGATCGGCAGCAACGCGGGAATTGCGAGGCCGGACCAGGCTGCCACCACGCCTGCCAGCGCCGTTCCGGCTGCACAGGCGATCACGCAGCGTGCATAGGGCAAGCCGTGTGCACGCGCGACGCCGAAGGCCAACCCCATGAACAGCAAATCCCCGACCCCCAAGGCGGGCGAAAGAGCCGAACTACCGGGCACGGGGAACCAAGTCGCGAGCACGGACAGCGCGCGATCGCTCTCGGCGATGGCGTGGCTCGGTCCTTCAGGCGAAAGCAGTGATACGACATCTGCGCTCGCTGCGACCACGCACGCGGGAAACAAATGGGCCGCGTGTTGCACTCGGCGTCCGAGGGAGCAGCCGAGCGCCCAAGACAAGCAGACCAACGCCGTATCGACCAAGAGCACGGTCGTCAGCGGAGAAGGCTGCCGCACGAGCAGCGCGAGCAGCGACGCAGCGGCAAACGCCGCGAGCCCCAGCGTGCTGGCTAGCGAGATCTCCACCGTCGCTGCTAGCGAAAGACCGATGATGGGGAACAGCGTGGCGCCCGCAAAGGCAGTCGCGCTCGCCCAGCCCGCTCCGACGTGCACGCCGGGCAGCGTCCAGGATGCGATCGCCACCGCACTAGGCGTCAGCATCAGCCCCAATCCGAGCCGCCAAAGAGCCGCGTGTGGGTGGGCTGGGGTTGGAAGGGGCGGGCTGTCGCTGCTCACGATCGCAAGATCCTACCCGCATTTGGCGCGAGCGACGGCCCAAACGACGATCGCTTTCAGATGAGCGCGCGCCCGGCGCGTTGACGTGAAGCAGCGCTGCCCCAGCTTTGTTCTTTAGGTCGGCCCGGTTTACGCGCAGTAGGAACGGGCGCGGGCGCGAATCGAGTTGGGAAAGCAGCGCGCAGGCCGCGCGCTGAGCCAGCCCCTGTTCAGCATCGTTGGAAAGAGCGCCGCGCGCTGCTCAACTGCTACGAGCGACGTTCAGACTGCCGCCGATCGGCAGCACGTGACAAGCCGCGGGCTCGAGCGCGCGGCGCTGCCATTCGTTGGCCAGGCGCGCGGGCGGCTCGTCGAGCGGTTCGTCGGTCAACTGGAACGTGCCGAAGTGCATTGCTACGAAGTGGCGGGCGCCCAGATCCGTGAAGGCGCGCACGGCTTCCTCGGGGTTCATGTGTTGTTTGCTCATGAACCACGCCGGATCGTAGGCCCCGATCGGCAGCATCGCGGCATCGATGGTGCCCACGCGCCGGCCGATTTCGGAGAAGCCGTCGAAATACGTGGTATCGCCGGAGTGGTACAGGCGCGCCGTCGAGCCTTCGATCACGAAGCCGCCCCACAGCGTGGCATTTTCATCGTTCAGACCGCGGCGGCTCCAGTGTTGCGAAGGCACGAAGCGGATCGTGACCTTTCCTACGCGCGTCTCGCCCCACCACTCGAGCTCCGTGCAAGGCAGCTTGCTCTTGGCGAAGAAGGGAGCCAACCCCAGGCCTGCGACGATCGGACTACCCACCGCGCGCAGCGATGGCAAGTCGAGGTGATCGCGATGATTGTGCGAGACGAGCTGCGCGTCGATGCGCGGTAGTTCCGCCACTGTCAGGGCCGGAGGCACGAAGCGCGTCACGCCGGGGCCGATGCTCTCCGAGAAGATCGGATCGATCAGCAGCGATACGTCATCGAGTTGGACGAGCCAGCTCGCGTGACCGATCCAGGTGAGGCGCGCCGGCTGTCCCAGGCCGGGCGGTTGCATCAAGAGCGCGGGGTCGACCGCGACGCGCGGCGCCGGTGATGCGACCGAGCCGCGCTGGCGCCGACCCAGCACGCGATCTACGACCGCCCACTTGAAAACGGAAGAAAATGCTTGCGGCGCTGAACCGTCCAAATTCACGAAGCGCCAGCGTTTCGAAGCTCGATGCTCGGACATGAGCGGGTAGCCTCGCACATCGGCCGGAAAAGAGATGGGTCGGCGTGAGCCGTCTTGCTGCCCTCGCGGGAAATCCTGGAGCATGAGCCTTGCCGACAAAACGGCGGAAGTCGCACGAAGCCTCGTGGTCTTTGGCTGGACGGTGCGAGCATCGCCGCATGCTCGAGGCGGGCTCGCAACGTAGTCGACCCCAGTTCGACGAATTGCGCGTCGGCTGGATACCTAACACAGCGCTACCCCCCGGGCTCACGGCGTTCATCGGCGATCTCGCTTTCGACGGCGTGCGCACCGGCTGCGACTGACTCGCGCACCGTGATTCGAGCAAGCACCCGCGGAGCACTCGAGCTCTCGGCTAGAAGCAGGACCACGCCCCGTCATTTCACCGCTTGGTGCTATGGTCTCCAGACTTGCACACGAACCACACACAAGTGCGATGGTTATCGGCAGCAATGGCCGGCGTGGCCCTCTTCCTTTTCAGCGCAAGACCTGCGCGCGCCTGCGGTGTTTCCGCGTCCGGCGTCGCTTCTTGCAGCCTCGCCGAGCATGACGAAGCGGTGCGACCGCGCTGGGTCGTGGCGGCGAGCGGGCTCTATACCTCTACGCGCCTGCGCTTTGGTGACGGATTGCAGGCCGACCAAGTGCGCTATGCGGCGTTGGCGACGCTCGCCTATTTGCCGACGGCGAAGCTCGTGTTGCAAGCCGGAGTAGGGGCTGCGTTCGGCGGCTCGTTGACACTGTCTGATGGCGAGTATCGGTTCTCGCCCGGCCCGGTTGCGCTGCTGGGGGCAGATTTTCGCGCGTTCGATGACGGCCGCTATTTCTTGATTTTGACATCGGCTCTCTCCTTTGCGACTGCTCGCACCAACAAAAGCGGCGAGGCGAGTGAGAGCTACCACGCCTTCGACGTTCGCCTCGGCGCTCAGTTCGGTGTTGAACTCGCGCGCAGCGTTCGCCCGTACGCTACGGCGCGCGTGTTTGGTGGACCGATCTTCTGGCGCTACGAGAACGAAGCGGTCACGGGGACGGATGTGCACCACTATCAGCTCGGCGCTGGGCTGGCGGTGCGCGCTTCGAAAGCGTTGAACCTCTTTGCCGAAGGCATTCCCCTCGGGGAGCAAGCCGTTGCGGTCGGTGTCGGCGTTGCTCTCTGAAGAAGGCAATCAACTGCGTGGGGTGATTGTCGCTTTTTGCATCACGGATCCACATGCCCCGTAGCGGAATTTGACGCGCGCTGCGCGCGCTTTTGACTTGGTGGCGCGCACGACACGCGCTTTCGATGTGACGGCAACGATTCTCGTGTACTGAGGAGGAGCGATGTCAGTCGAGAGTGTACACGGCAGTAGCGCGAGCGATCTGGTGACTGTGGTGGCCCTGCTGGGCGCTGCCGTGGTCGCGGTGCCGATCTTCCGACGCCTGGGCCTGGGCTCGGTGCTGGGTTACTTGGCGGCTGGGCTGGCGGTGGGGCCGTTCGGGCTCGGCTGGCTCGCGGATCCCGCGTCCATCCTCCATGTCGCGGAGTTGGGCGTGGTGATGTTCTTGTTCTTGATCGGGCTGGAGATGCGGCCGTCGCACCTGTGGGGGCTACGCCGTGAGATCTTCGGGTTGGGCGCGCTGCAGGTGGCCGCGTGCACGGCCTTCCTCACCGCAGTCACGATTGCCTTCGGTTTCTCGGCCCAGGTCGCGTTCGTGGGCGCGGCCGGGTTCGTGCTCACGTCCACCGCGGTGGTGATGCAGGTGCTGGAAGAACGAGGCGACATCGCGCTGCCGAAAGGGCAGCGCGTGGTGTCCATCTTGCTGTTCGAGGATCTGCTGATCGTGCCGCTGTTGGCCGTGGTCTCCTTGATGGGACCCGTCGTCAGTGAGTCCAGCACCGGCGCCAAGTGGCTGAGCGTCGGCGTCGCGGCCGCTTCCCTGGCTACGTTGATCGCGGCGGGGATCTGGCTGCTCAATCCCATGTTTCGCTTGTTGGCCACGGCCAAGGCGCGTGAGGTGCTGAGCGCCGCTGCGCTGCTGGTCGTCCTGGGTGCGGCGCTCTTGATGCAGCTCGGCGGATTGTCGATGGCGATGGGCGCGTTCCTGGCCGGGGTGCTGCTCTCGCAGTCCACGTTTCGGCACCAGATCGAGGCCGACGTCGAGCCGTTCCGCGGCATCCTGCTGGGCTTGTTCTTTCTCGGCGTCGGCATGTCGCTGGACGTGCGCGCGGTGCTGCAGAATTGGCCGCTCATCTTCGGCGCCGTGCTGGCGATGATGTTGGTCAAGGCGCTCGCCATCTACGCCGTTGCCCGCCTGCTCCGCACGCCCTCGCGTGAGGCGCTCGATCGCGCGGTGCTGATGGCCCAAGGCGGCGAATTTGCGTTCGTGCTGTACGGAGCAGCCGCGGCTGCAGGCGTGATCGACGCGCCCACGAGCGCGAACTTCACGGCCATCGTCGTGATCTCGATGGCGCTCACGCCGCTGTGCGTCGCGCTGTTGCGGCGCGCCCTGCCGCGCGCCGCAGAATCGATGGCGGGCATCGAAGTGGCCGAGGGCCTGAGCGGGAGCGTGCTCGTGATCGGCTTCGGACGCTTTGGCCAGGTCGTCAGCCAGTCGCTCTTGGCGCGCGACGTCGACGTCACGATCATCGACATCGACGTCGACATGATTCGCAGCGCCGAAGACTTCGGCTTCAAGGTCTACTATGGCGACGGCACGCGCCTCGACGTGCTGCACGCCTCGGGCGCCGATCGCGCCCGCGTGATCGCGGTGTGCGTCGACGACAAGCTCGCGGCCAACCGCATCGTGGCGCTAGTGAAGGCCTCATTTCCGCTCGTCCGCCTGATGGTCCGCTCCTTCGATCGCCAGCACTCGCTGGAGCTGATCGCCGCAGGGGTCGACTTTCAAACGCGCGAGACGTTCGAGTCGGCCATGCAATTCGGCGAGGCCGCGCTGGTCGAGCTCGGTGTTACGCTCGAAGAAGCCGCCGAGATCGCCGCCCAAGTGCGCCAGCGCGACGCCGAGCGCGTACAGCTCGAGATCGCGGGCGGCATCGACGCCGGTCGCGCCCTGCTGCGCGGCAACCTGTGGAAGCCCACGCCGCTGCTTGCACCAAAGCGTCCCGGTAAAGCGCTCGATGCCGGCGAGGAGCCCTCGCGCCCGGCTCACGATATCGAGTGAGCTCGCCTTCGCTCAAAGCCGGAAGTGCGCTTCGATCAAGCTCGCGAGGAAGGCCGGGTGCTCTTCTTCCAGATCGTGGCTCGCGTCCGAGATCACTTCCAGCTTGGCGTTTGGCAGCTGCTCGAGCAGAAATTTCCCAATCGCCGGCGGTGCGATCGGATCGTCCTCGCCGAGCACGAGCAAGGTGGGAGCGCTGATCTGACTCAATCGATCGCTGAAGTCGCTCTTGTCGGTCACGAACCAACGGGGCGCGAAGGGCCGCGCAGCGACGAACGCTTCGCGCCAATCCAGCGCGCCGAAGCGCTCCGCGTTCACCCCGCCGCAAGGAACCACCAGCACCAGCCGGCGGATGCGCTCCGGATACTCGAGCGCTAGCCTGAGCGCGATGGTGCTGCCCACCGAAAGCGCTACCAGATCGCAGCGCTCCGGAAGCTCGGAGGCCACCCAGCGCACGAGATCGGGCAGCGAACGGATCTCCTCGTGATCGGGCGCTTCGCCGAGTCCTGGGTAGGCAAAGAGGAACGCCTCGCGCCGATGAGCGAGCACGTTGGCGATTGGCTCCCAGACCGTCGACCGCCCGCTGGCGCCCGGTAGGTACGCCACCGGCAAATACTCAGTGGTCCTGAGCGTGCTCATCCGACTCCATCATCCGGCGAAAATTCGGGCTGTGGTCCGAACCTTCGATACTAGGAGCTTCCGGACTTTCTATCAACGGAGGCTGCACGGGCGCGCAGGGTCGAGCTGCTCGGAGCGCCGACCGGCGCGCGTCGCTTTGGGAGGGCTGCGCGCTGCTACGCCCGAAGCACCATCCCTGCGGGTGTCACGAAACCCACGAAGCAGGGAAAAACATGCGTTATTTGCCAGGTCACCCCGAAGATACTGCGCTCTTTTGCGATTTTCGAGCTGCGACAGCTCGTTTTATCGGCAAATACCGGTGGCTCACCCGGCCATTGGTTGTGCAGGTCAATGATCCGCGCTACAAGGCGTGCCGCACAGCGTGTTCGGTAACCGCCTGGCTGCTCTCTCGTCTGGTACGAGCGTCGCGGATAGTCGTTTCCCAGCAACGACCGTGTGACGCGGTGGATTTACACCGACACCGGAGCCGATGACATCGGCGCCGGGAGCAACGCCCCCGCAGGGGGGCACGACAGCAGAGAGTAGTAAGTAATGAACAACCGATTGTACGTGGGCAACCTTTCCTTTCACACCACCGAAGACGTGCTCTTGCGCGCGTTCGGCCAGGCCGGTGAAGTCACTGAAGCCAAGCTGGTGATTGACCGCGAGACAGGCCGTTCGCGCGGCTTCGCATTCGTCTCGATGGGCAGCGATGCAGACGCTCAGAAAGCCATTTCCGAGCTCGACGGTACGGACCTCGAAGGTCGTCCGCTCCGCGTCAGCATTGCCGAGGAACGTAAGCCCCGCGCCGGTGGCGGCGGTGGTGGCGGCGGCGGCGGCGGCTACGGTGGTGGCGGCGGCGGCGGCGGCGGTGGTGGTCGCGGCGGCGGCGGCGGTGGTCGCGGCGGCGGCGGCGGCGATCGTCGCGATCGTTGGTGAGCTGACCCACAGGCTGCGCGACGCGCACTCTCGCGCGTCGCGCTTGGCCCCCTCATCGTGGCTGACCCGGGGCCCAGATTTTTCTACTAGCCACTGAAAGCATCGCTTGCATGCCAGGACCCCAGAGCGCCAAGAAACGTCAACGTGAAGCAGCTCGTCAGGGCTACGCACGCGACAAGGCCGCCAAGAAAGAAGAGCGCAAGGCGACCAAGGTTCCGCGAGCGCCAGGTGAAGAGGGCGAAGACCCAGATCTCGCCGGCATCATTGCGGGCCCGCAGCCCAAGCCCGAGGGTGAAGAAGATTGGGAAGTACCGCCAGCGGTAGCTCCCCGGTGAGAAGCGCAGGCGTTCACCCGAGCGCCGCTTCCCACCCGCTCGCCGCGACGCGCGTCGAGTAAATTGCGTCGTACGACCCCGAGCTCTACAGCGAGTCCGTCGCGCGCCACAGATACCAACTAGCGACGGTGCGGTAGGGCTTCCAGCGCTTGGCACGTGCCTCGAGCTCGGCCTTCGAGGGCAGCTCTGCCGTGCCGAACGCGATCGAGAAGCCCTTCCGTACACCGTAGTCATCCAGCGGCAACACGTCGGGGCGGCCGAGTCGGAAGATGAGCAACATCTCGACCGTCCAACGGCCGATGCCGCGGACCTCGCTCAAGCGCTCGATGATGGCTTGGTCGTCCAGCTTTTGAATTTGCGAGAGCGTCGGAATCGAGCCCGCTTGGCAGCGCTCTGCCAAATCACGGAGGGCCAGATACTTCGCGTTCGAGAGCCCCGCGCCGCGTAGGTCGGCTTCACTCGCGCTCGAGATTTGCGCGGGCGTCAGCGCGCCCCGCGCGCGCGGGAACAAGGCGCGCACGCGCGCGAAGATCGTGGCCGCCGCCTTGCCGTGCAGCTGCTGATAAACGATCGATTCGGCCAGCGCTGCGAAAATGCTGGGCGTGGTCTTGAGCTGCAGCAGGCACGGCCCGACGCGAGCCATCAAGCGCGCGAGCTTCGGATCGGCGGCGCGTAGAGTCTCCACGGCCAGCGCCAGGTCGAAGCCGAGTTCTCCGTCGCCATCGAACAGGCCGCGCTGCGCTCGTTCGATGCGCAGCATCTTGAGCTTGGTCTCCACGCCACCGTTGGCCGAAAAACCGCCGGGCTTGCCGCCTGCGGCCAGCACGCGATGACACGGGACGACGATCGCGAACGGATTTTTGCCCAGCGCTTGGCCGACCGCGCGCGCCGCGCCCGGCGAGCCGATGCGCGACGCGACCTCGCCATACGACAGCGTTTTGCCCGCTGGGATGGTGCGGGCGAGCTCGTACACGCGTCGATGAAACGCCGGCACGAGCGTCATATCGAGCGCGATCTGCGCGAGATCGGTGCCCTCGCCGCGCAAGAGCGTCACGATCCGATCGATCGCTCTCTGCACGACCGGGGGTGGCGCGCTCTCAATCAATTCGGGATAGCGCAAGGCCATGCGACGGCGGGTCGCGCTGGGGGTGGCCTCGGGTAGATTCACGCCGCAGATGCCGCCCTTGCCCCAGGCGATGCCGCAGCGACCGATGGCCGTGTCGAACAGAGTGAATCCAGGTGAGGTCATGGCGTCGGTCTAAAGTAGCAGTCACCAAAACTTGTGACTTGGCGAAATTTACCGAGAAATGCTCGAACAGCTGAGTGTACCAAAAGTTTGGTTCAGGCGTTCGTTAGGCCCGGTTTGTGGCTCTGGCTTGACCCCGCGGCGCCGCTGGCTTCTACGGGCTTCGTGAGTCACATACATTTCATTGGTGGTGAGAAGGGTGGCGTCGGTAAGAGCGTGGTTGCACGCCTGCTGGCACAATGGTTCATCGACCGTTCGATTCCGTTCGCGGCAGTCGATGGCGATCTTTCGCACGGCGCGCTGGTCCGCATGTACGCGGACTACTCGCAGCCCGTAGATTTGAGCGATCCGGCGAGCACCGATCAGATCGTCGATCGCGCGTTGGGCGCGGATCGCCGCGTGCTGGTGGACTTGCCCGCGCAGAGTGTGCGCTCGCTGTGGACCTGGCTGTCCGAGGCCAACGTCTTCGCGTTCGCCAAAGAAGCCGGCATCCGCATGAGCTTCTGGCACGTCAGCGATGGCGGCTTCGCTTCGGTCGGTGAAATCGAACGCGCGCTGGCTTTGTTCGGCGATCGCTTCGAGCACAAGGTGGTCAGAAACTTGGGCCGCTCCAAGAACTTCACTCAGTTCGATGAATCGAACGCCAAGCGCCGGCTGGATCAACTCGGTGGCAAAACCATCGATCTGCCGGAGCTCGACGCTCAGGCCATGTACAAAGTCGATCGCCTGGGTTCGAGCTTTTGGGGTGCCATTCACAGCAGCGGCGAAGACGGCCTGAAGCCCCTCGAGCGCCAACGCGTTCGGCTGTGGCTCGAGCGCGGCTACGCTCAACTCGAGACTCTGCACGACGCGCTCTGAGCGCGCTCAGTCCGCGCCCGAGAGCCAGCGCTGCAATCCGCCGTTCACGAACTCTGCTTGAACGGCGGAAATGCCGACGAAGATTGGAGCGGTGCGCCCGTCGCGCAGGGTCACGAACAGCGCGCGCTGATACAGCTGAAAGACGCCTCCACGACCGATCTCGATGCGTTGGATCGAAGCCCGTGGCAGCACGAACGAACGGCCGAAGCGCGGGCCCTCGACTTCGAGGGTGCGTTCACCGAGCAGTACGGAGCGCAGCTCGGGTCCTCGCAGCCAGGCCAAGAAGGGCAGACCCAGCAGCCAAAAGGCGATGAACACGTGGTGCTGCCAGGCCTGAAGCAGCGTAAAGAGCACGCCGCCCACGAACACCAGCCGTGGTAGCGCCATAAGTGCACGGCTCAGCGCGTTCAATCGCAGCTCGAGCCGAATGCCGCCGGCGGCGGGCCGCTCGAGCCGCAGCCCCGCGGGCAGCTCGAGGCCGAACTCGGGATCGTTTGGGTCTTTCGTGGGGTCTTCGCTGCCGGTCACTGCGCGCTCTTCTATCACGCCGCCCAGCATCGGAGCTGCACGACCTTTACAAGTGAGGCGCGCGTCTTAAATCAGAAATCTGCCCAAACTCCTGCGCATCGCTGTGATTGCAGAAAATCCACTCGTGCGGAGCAGCCTGCTGTCGCTGCTCGGGTACGAGCAGGGCTTCGCCGTCACGGGTCAAGCCAGCACGCCGGGCGAGGCGCTCAGCAGTTTTTCCAATGAAGAGCTCGTGCTCTGGGATGTGGGCCCCGGGGCGACGTCAGCGCCGCACAGCGCGCTCTTGGAACGCGCTCCGACGTTGGCCTTGGTCCGGGATGAAGAAGCGGCGCTCGAGCTACTGCGAGCGGGCGCGTTGGGCGTGCTTTTGCGCAACGCCGAGGGCGAGCGCCTGCTCGCCGCGTTGCGCACGGTGGGGGCGGGCCTGGGCGTCTTCGATCCGGCGTTGCTCAGGCCTGCTGTGCTGGCCGTACGTGCAGCCCCACAAGATAGCTCGCTGTTTACCCCGCGTGAGGCCGAGGTGCTGAGTTTGATGGCCGAAGGCTTGTCCAACAAGCTGATCGCCGATCGCCTGAAAATCAGCGATCACACCGCGAAATTCCACGTCAACGCGATCCTGAACAAGCTCGATGCCGAGACCCGCACGGAAGCCGTGGTCAGCGCGGCGCGCCGCGGCCTGCTGATGTTGTGACTCAACCTGCCCGATTGGGCAGCAGCAGCCGCCCTGGCCGATCGGGCGATACCCAGAGCTCCAAGCGAGGCCTAGCTTGCTACTCATGAGCAGCAACGCAGCACAAGATTTCTCGAACGCGCTGGCCGACGCCGTCGACCGCGTGAGCCCCAGCGTCGTGCGCGTCGAAACCGGGCGCAGGCGACCCGCTTCGGGCTTGGTTTGGTCGGCAGAGGGATTGATCGTGACTACCGCTCACGGTTTGGAGCGGGAAGAGAGCCTGGAAGTGTCGCTCGAATCGGGTGAGGCCCATGCGGCCACGCTGGTGGGCGCCGATCCTTCGAGCGACATTGCGTTGCTGCGCGTCGATGCAGCGGGCTTGTCGGTGTCCGAACGCGCACCGAGCGACAGCCTTCGACGTGGCCAGTTGGTGCTCGCGCTGAGCCGGCCGGGGCGCACGGTGCGCTCGAATTTGGGCGTGGTCAGCGCGCTCGCGGAGCAATGGCGCGCGCCCGGCGGCGGCAAAATCGAGCGCTACATTCAGAGCGATGTGAGCGTGGAGCCCGGCTTCTCGGGTGGCCCCTTGGTCGACGCCTCCGGGCGGGTCATTGGCCTCAATAGCGCGGGCCTGCTGCGCGGCTCGGCGCTCACGCTGTCGAACGCGACCATCGAGCGCGTGGTCAGCGCCCTGTTGTCGCACGGTCAGATCCAACGCGGCTATCTCGGCGTGAGCTCGACCGCGGCGCGCCTGCCCCAGGCCTTGGCAGAGAGCGTCGGACAGCGCGCGGGCCTCGTGGTCACTGGCTTGGCGCCAAACGGCCCGGCAGAAGGCGCGGGCCTGCTGCTGGGCGACGTGCTGCTGGCGCTCGACGGCGAACGCTTGGAGAGCATCGCCGACCTGCAAGCAGCCTTGGAAGAACGCGCGAATCGCGCGCTGGCGCTGCGCCTGCTGCGCGCGGGAGCGGCGCTCGAACTTTCGCTGACTCCGGGCGCGAGGTCTTGAGCATGTCGCGCTTGAGCGAGTTCTCGGATGAGCTCGAGACGCTGGTGGCGAGCGCCGCTCCCAGCGTCGTCGCGGTCGAGCATGGTCACGGGCAGGGCAGCGGCATCATCGTTTCGGGGGATGGCTACGTGATCACCAATGCCCACGTCGTGCACGGTAGAGCCGGCGTGCTCAGCGTACGCTTGGCCGGCGGCGAAGAGCTGCCCGCCGCAGTCGTGGGCGAAGATCACGCCAGTGATTTGGCCGTGCTGCGCGTGGGCGCTCGTGGGCTCCCCAGTCTGTCTCTGGATGAATCGCGGCTGCGCGTGGGGCAACTAGTGCTGGCCATCGGTAACCCGTTGCGTTTCGAGCGCTCGGTGAGCTTGGGTGTGGTCAGCGCCATCGACCGCAGTTTGCCCGGTCCGGGGCGCCGCCCGTTCGAGGGGCTGGTGCAAACCGACGCCGCGATCAACCCGGGCAATTCCGGCGGCCCGCTGCTCGATGCGCGAGGCTCGGTGGTCGGCATCAATACTGCGGTGATCCCACGCGCGAACGGTCTCGGCTTCGCGATCCCCGCGCATACCGCGGCTTGGGTCACCGCGGTATTGATTCGCGACGGTCGTATCGAGCGTCCGCTGCTCGGTATTTCGGCGCAAGGTATCGATTTGGCGCCGCGCGTGGCGCAAGAGGTCGGTCAACAGCGCGCAGTCCGCGTGCACGGCGTGGCCAATGACTCGCCCGCGAGCGCTGCCAGCCTCAAGCCCGCTGATTTGTTGCTCACTGCGAACGACAGCCCGCTGTACAGCGTCGACGATTTGCAGCGCGTGCTCGTCTTGTCGCGCGGCAGCGACGTCAGCTTGCGTTTGAGGCGCGACGGACAGCCACTGTCACTGTCCGTCACGCCGCAGCTCAAACGCAAAGCAGCCTGAGCACGGCTCAGCTCTGCGGCGCGGGGCTGGTCGCTTGGCCAGCGTCTTTCCAACCGCGGATCCCAGCGCGCATCACGGCGACGTCGCTGTAGCCCGCGGAGGCGGCTCGCGCCGCCGCCTTATCGGACGCGCGGCACTGCGTGCCACCACAATAGAAGACGAGCTTATCGCTCTTCGCCGCAGGCAGCACGCTGAGCGGATACTCCTTACCGCTGAGCAACACCGCGCCCGGAACGACTCCGTATTCTTTGCGCGTGTCGGCGTCGTTGGCATCGAGGATGGTCGCGCTCTTGTCTTTGACGAAGTGCTGGACATCACCGACCGTCACTTCGGCGATCTTCTTTTCTTCGGCCGGCGCGGCCTGTTCGGTCGAGGCAGAAGAGGACGTGTGGCAGGCAACGGAGAGCGTCGCGCACACGGCGGCAGCGGACGTGAGCTTTGCGATTCGAATGAACATGGGCCGTAGTCTACGCCTATCGCGACGTATGCAAGTGAAGCTCTTGTGTCGATAAGTTTCCGCTGCCGGCGCCGACCACTGCGAATTTCGAGGGCATTTACGTCTCGCTCGAAACCGGCGGCCGATTGGCGCCAACCGTTTCGAAGGCGATGGCGATGCCGCACCTCGGGCGCCTCGAAGGGCAAATTCAGCACGCCCAGGTCTGCCAGAGTCAGCGCTCCGCAGCCGCGAAATCAGCGCCCGGACGGCATATTTGAGCGACAATTGCGGCCCGCTTTGGCGAAGCGGAGTGACTGGGCTAGACCCGGGGCCCGCGCGTGCTCCTCGCCCTCCTCGTTGCCGTCTTTTCCGTGCTGCTCGGCGCGGCGCTGTCCTTCGTGCCCAGCACGTCGCGCGCCGTGCTGGGCTACATGCGAACCTTTGCCACCTTGGCCGCGGTCGCGGTGGTGGTCACGCATCTGCTCCCCGAAGCCTTGCATGAGCTCGGGCCGCTCTCGATCCTGTTGTTCCTGGCTGGCTGGTTCGCCCCCGCGCTGGCGCACTTCATCGGCCAGCGCTCGACCAACGGCCGCGCGCAACACGCGGTGCTCGAGGCGGGCTACTGGGGCTTGGTCGTGCATCACGTCGCAGACGGCATTGGGCTCGGTGCGTACACGCGCTTGCCGGCCGATCAAGGCTCGCACCTGGACGTGATCGTAGCGCTCGCCGCGCACACCGTGCCGCTGATCGCCGTCGTGTCCCTGGCTTACCGCACGACCTTCGGCGCGCGCTCGGCCGTCTTGCGCTCGCTCGGGCTCGCCGTTGCCAGCGTGGTCGGCATCGGCCTGTCCAACCTGGCCGCGGCCACGACGATCGAAAGCTTTGCCCCGGTGATCGCGGCGGTCGCGGCCGGGCTCTTGCTGCATGTCGTCACTCACGATTTGACCGAGGACCGCGCGCACGGCCCGCTCGCACGCACGCTCGACTTGCTCGTCGCGGGCTTAGGTGTCGCTGTCAGCCTGCTCGGCGTTTGGCACAGCAGCGATCCGCATACGCGCGAGTTTGCGCACGGGCTCGTTCAACTCACCGAGCGCACCTCGCTCGTGATCTTGGTGGCCCTGCTGGTCGCGGCATTTTCTTTGCGCGCGCCGGACCGACACTCGAAGTGGACGCGCGCCACGCTGCCTGCGCGCCCGCTCGGCGCCGAGAGCGTGCTGCTCAGCGTCGCTCTGTTCGGCTTCGTGGCGGCCGGCCTACGCCTCGCGGTCACCGCGCTCGCGGTTCGATTCTTGACCCATGCGGTGACCGAGCCTGCACGCGCGCAGCCCGCGCCGCCCCAGCATTGGCGCGCTCGCGCTTCGGAGGCGCTCGAGTCGTCTGGACCGTGGCTGGTCCTCGGCCTGTTGATCGGCGCGCTGCTGACCAGCGTGCCCCTCTCCGTGCTGAATCAGCGCCCCAGCGGTCCGCTCCTGGAATTGCTGGTCGTGGCTCTGGTCGCCAACCTCACACCCGTGGCTGCTCCCGCCGCGGTGCTGATCGCGGCAGGCCTCGCGGGGCTGGGTCTATCGCCCGGCGCCATCTTGCTATTCGCAACCCTCGCGCCAATCGCGGATTCGCTGGGCTCGGCACTGCGGCCGCGCGTCATCGTTACCGCATTTTGCCTCGCCCTAGCCGCGGCCTGCGATCGCCTCGGCTTGTCCACCACCCCACTCGACGGCGCGCTGTCACAGGGCGAATTGGGCCTCCGCGCCGCGCTCGTGCTCGGCGTGCTGCTCGTGTTCGGCATCTGGCAACGCAGCGCGCGCCTCTGGCTCTCGACCATCGTGCGCCCCCCACCGCACGAACACGAACACGCCCACGACGTGCACGGGCCGCACGACGTGCACGCGCTGCACGAAGCGCACGGGCCGCACGAAGCGCACGGACATCACCGGCACTAGCGCGGTTCCCTGAATCGAGAGTGGGCGATCGCGATCCAGCATCGCAACCCTGAGCGCACCGAGTTTCGCGCTCGTGCCCGCGCCCTTCCAAACGCCAATCATGTCCTTGGGTCGCGCCGCACTGGTGCACGCGAGCTGCCGAGAGGCAACCAACGAAAGACTGGAGAGAGGAGCGGGCACGGCACGATTGCCGGGAGCGTGAGGCGCTAGCCCACGCGCACGGCTTCGTCCATTTGACGCGTGGCCTCGAGCAGCAAGGAATTGACCGAGCGCGGCGGCGAGATTTGCGACTCGCTCGGATTTTGCCGGAACCAAAATCTGCCGTTCTTCCAGCCCAGCACCTCGCGCAGCGATTCGACCGGATCGACGTCGTTCTCGCTCACGCGGCTGCCCACGACCGAGCCCTCTTCTAGCTCGAAAGCCACCAGGGCTCCGTCTTCGCCCTGCACCTTGAGGCGGCCACTGCGGCGCTCGATTTCGAGCATGGCGAGCACGGTGGACAGAGACATATCCCCAATGCTGCCGCGGATCGAAGAGCCCGAGATCGACGCTTCGTCTTCGTCCGACGGCTCGCGCCCGAGCGAGAAATCACCGGTATCGTCGAGACGAGGCGGGTGGACGCTGCGCGGAGGCTCGGAGTTGCGCGCCTTCGGCGCGCGCGAGTCGCGTCGGTCCGCTTCCTCCCGGGCACTGGGACGCTCGATTTTATCCAAGGCGTTGGGGCGCTCGATGCGATCCAAGCGACGCTCGATGCGCTCCAAAGTGGAGCCCAAATTGTCCAAGGCGATGGCCTGCGCGTCGACGCTCTCGGCGATGCTTTCGACGAGCTCTGCGGTGCGACGATCGGTGCGTCGCTCACGGCGGGAGCGGTGCGACAAGCGACGCGCGATCACGTCCAGCGCGTCCTCTAGCCCTTGCATGCGCTCGGACAACGCGTCGAAGCGAGCGCGCACGTCGGCGCGCCGCTCATTGCGTCGATCGTCGACGGTCGCAGCTGCGGCTGCGATCGCGGGGCGCGCTGGTGCAGCCTGCGCGGCTCGCAATACATCGACGCTCGTTTCGGGTGAGTCGTGCGGCTCGAGCGCGTCGTTGGCTGGGGCCGGGCTCGGCACGCTGGAGGCGGGCGCTGCAGAAGTGGCCGGCGTGGGCACACTGCTAGTGACGGTCGGTTCTGGCGCGACGCGAGCGGCGTCTTCGGTCAGATAGGTCGCGAGCCACCGCCGCCAAAGCGCAGCGCGCCATTCCGTATCCAAAAAGGAAAGCGGCCCTCGACGCCCTGGTGACATAAGTCCAGTTCAGTCGAAAACGGGCTGTTTTGCGAGCCCCGAAATGGGAAAAGCAGTTTTTTCCCGCAGGCAGAGTGTCTATCTGGTTTCGCGTCTCAGCGGATCAATAGGCTATAGGGCAGCGCCACCGCGACGTGTTCACGCGCAGAGAGGGTGGCTGCGGCGCTCACGAACGAACGCAACTCTTCCGGAACCTCGGCGAGTAAGCGTGCGGCCGGAGCTGCACTCAGACGATTGTACGCGGCAGTGGCTTCGGCGTCGCTCGCGTCGTCACCCAGCAACAAGCTATCGAGCAGGCCCTCACGGCCACCTTCGACGGTGACCGGTGCGTCCGCCTCCAAGTGAGCCGCTTTGCGTGCCGCGGCGAGGGCCTCGGATAGCCCGCCGATTTCATCGACCAGCCCGCGCTCTCGCCCCTGATCGCCGCTCCAGATGTGGCCTTCGGCCGAGGCGCGCACCTTCTCGACCTCCATCTTGCGGCCGTGCGCCACGCGGGCGAGGAACAAATCATAGATGCTTTGCATGTGGGCGCGCACGCGCTCGCGCGTGGCGTCGTCCCAGGAGCTCAACGGTGAGTTGAACGCGGCGCGCTCGCCGGCGCCCGGCTCGGGGCTAGCTGCGAACGTTTCGGCGTGAATGCCGAACTGATCGAGGGCCGGCGCCACGTTGAGCTTGCCCCCAAATACCCCGATTGAACCGACGATGCTGGTGCGCTCGGCGAAGATGCGCTGGCTGGCGCAAGCGATGTAATAACCGCCGCTCGCCGCCATATTGCCGACCGAGACGATGAGCGGCTTCTTCTTTCGTAGCTCCATCATCTCGTGCCAGAGCAGATCGCTGGCCAAGGGCGAGCCGCCCGGCGAATCGATGCGCAGCACGACGGCCTTGATCGAATCGTCGTTTTGCATTCGGCGAAGGGTCTTGCCCAATGCGCGGGCGGTGATGCCCCCGCGCTGCAAGGGCCCACCGGCTTCCATCGTGATCGCGCCTTCGGCCGGCACCACCGCGATGTGCGGCTGACCGCCGCTTTCACTGTCCGCGCCCGAGAGCGCGCGCAGCAGGTCGCCGATGGCAAGGCCGCTGCCGTTCTTGGCGCGCGGTCCGAAGCTGACCTCGACCGCGCTGACTTTGGCCGCCTTCTTGGCCGCGTCGAGCGCTTCGGTCTCGAAGCCGATCTCGTCGATCAGGCCGTGCTCGCGCGCTTCGCCCGCGCTCCACGGTCCGTGCTCCAGGGCCTTCAGCAGGGCGTCGCTCTTTTTGACCTCATTGCTCTCTTCGAGCCAAGCGCCGCGAATCGCGGCCAAGGTCTCGACGAGCGAGGCGCGCGCCTCTTCGCTCGGCCCCTCGCGGGTGAAGGGCTCGGCGCCGCTCTTGAACTTGCCCATGTGCAAGAAGTCGACGTCGACCTTCAGCTTCTCGAAAATGCCGCGAAAATACAGCATTTGCGCGGCAAGCCCGATGGTCGACACATCGCCGGCCGGGCTCAGCCAGACCTTGCTGCAGCCACGCGCGGTCAAAAGCACGCTCGAATTGTTGAGCGTGTGCGCGTGACACACGACGGGCTTGCCCTTGCCGCGGAGTTTGCCGAGCAGGCGCGATAGCTCTTCACTCTCGGCCAAATTGAAGGATGCTTCGCCTAGGCGCACGAATAGGCCGCGCACTTTGTCATCGCTCTCAGCGCGACCGATGGTGCGCACGAGGCCGGTATAGGTCTGGCCGGCAGAGCTGCGAAACAGCACGCCGCCGTCGCTGCTCAGTTTCGCTCCGGCGCTCAGATCGAGCTCGACGACGCGCGGCTCGTCGGCCTTGGGTGCCTCTTGGGATTTGCCGGCATCCGTGTGCCGCGGCCGCGCACAGGAAGCTGCGAGTAGCAGCGCTGGAAGCAGCCAACGGGCTCGAACGTTCATTTTGCCTCGGGGAGATCGGTCGTGTCGACGCCTGGTGCTGGCAGAGTGGGCTCCGCGGCGGGGGCTTCGGGTTTGATGGTGGCTCCGGTCTCGATCGGAGCCGCCGACGCGGCGCCTTTCGCGTCGCTCTGCGCGATGCGGGCGGCGGCGCGCGCGCCGTACTCGGAGTTCGGTCCGGCTTGCTCGAGCAAACGGCGGTACAGGACGAGCGCGCCGGGCCGGTCTCCCGCGTCCCACTTCTGCTCTGCGCTCGCCAAAATCGCCGGCCAATAGTTGGGATTCTCTGCCAGCACTCGGTCGTACATCTTGGCGGCTTGTGCCGGATCGCGGCGCGCCTTGGCCACGTCACCGAGGCCCGAGAGGGCTTCGGTGTTGCGTGGCTGCTCCGCCAGCACCGAGTCGTACAAGCGCTCGGCGCGCTCCAGATCGCCCTGCCGGAGCGCGGCCGAAGCTTGCGACAGCCGCGTTCGGAAATCGCCCGCGGGTAGGCGCGCGTCTTCGGGCGCCGGGGAGGTATCGAGCTTGGGCAATTTGCTGGTGTCGACGGCAGCGATTTTCGTCGGTACACCCCCGCCTGCCTCGACCGAGCGCTTGGCGCGCACGAGGAAGGCACGCAATTCTTCGAGCAGCGGGTGGGGCTTCGGTCGGCCGTCGACTTTGGCGAACTCGGCTTCGGCTTCGCTCATGCGATTGGCGCGCGCCAGCGCGTAAATCAGCGCGGCGCGCGCGCGGCCGGGGTCGCGCTCGGCGGCTGCGGCCGTGCGCAAGCGGTCGATCACGGAGGGCCAGACCGGAGCCGGATCGGCCAAGTCGAGCGCGGCCAGCACGTAGGCATTTTCCGGCACGCTGGCGTTGGCGCTGAGCGGGGCCAGCCACTCACGCGCTTTGTCCGCTTCACCGTTCAACCGCAAAGCATCGACGCGTGCTCGCAGCACGGCCGGATCTTCCGGAGAAACCGCGAACGCGCGATCGACTGCCACGTGGGCCTTGCCCACGCGCCGTCCGAGCTCGCGATACGTGGCCTGCACCAGATCGACCGAGCTTGGATCGATGATTCGCAGCTTGAGCCACGAGACGTCTGCGCGTAGCGTCTCGAGCCGAGCGAGAGCGGTCAGCACCGCCGGGTCTTTTTCCGCGAGCGCGGCCGCCTTGTCGAACTCTTCCTTGGCGCCCTCGAAGTCGCCTTCCTCGGCTAGGCGCGCGCCTTCGCTCAAGAACTTGGCGACGCGCGCGTCGCTCGAAGTCTTGACCTCCGCCAAGCCGGTGAGCTGCGTCAAGAAACGACGCCCCACGGTGGCACCGAGCAGCCCGAGCACGCCGACCACCACTACGCCTGCGATCCAGCGTGAGCGCGCGACGCGCGCGTGGTGATCCTCCTGCAAATGGTCCTCGGCCAGCTCGTCGTAGGATTTGAAGCTGTCCCTGATGCTGGCCACTTCGATGGGCGGCAAATTGCGAGGCGAGGACACGGGCGCGTGCACGTGCGTTACCGGTACTTCCAGCGTGGTATCGAACGCGGCTACCCGCGGCGACATCGGCGTGCCGACCAGCGAGTGGCGCCCGGAGTCGGGCGTGCTCTCGCTCAAGGTGCGTGGCTTGGGGAGCGCGTTCGCGGCGGACGGCTCGAGGCCAGCCACCACCTGCGGGGCCGAGCCGTTCGGCAAAGTGGTGTGCGGTCCTGCGCTGAAATCAGCCGGGAGGGTGGACGAGAAGGCTCCGGCGCCAACCTCTGCGGCGGACCGCGTCATCAGCTCGGTGTCTGGGGCTTGTTGGGACGCGGGAGGTGCGGCTTCGCGGAACGGAAGCGCGCCCGGTATGGGCTGCGTCGCTGGCGCCGCTTGCTCGGGGGCTTCAGCCACCGCGTCGGGAACGACTAGCGGCGCTGCCACCGGAGTGGCGGTTGTGAATGGCCCTGGCGCTGGCGTGGATTCTAGTGGGGCCGCTGCTCGCGGCGGGCTGCTCGGGTAAGAGCGAAACTCGGGCTGCGGGGGAGCGACGCCGTGCAGCGTGCGCTGAACGCGTTCGCCCGTGCCGGCCTTGCGTGACTGACTCCCATGCGTGACTTGAAAAAACGGTTCGAGCTCCGCGATCGAGCCCAGCGGCCTGGGAGTCTGCTTGCCGCGCGAGAGCAGATCGCTGGCCACGACTTTCTTGTCGGCGATGCCGCGCTGAAGCTCTCGCAAGGATGTGTACACGAGTTCGCGGCCCGAGGCGGTGCGCACGACCCAGCGCTCCGGCGCGAGCCCCGTGCCCTTACCCGGATAGATCTTGAATTGAAAACCGCAGTTCGTACACTTGACCGTCGTGCCCCGCTCGGAAATCAGGGCGTCGTCGAACTCGTATTCGGTATCGCAGCGGTTACAACGAACGTCCATATCGACTTGGGAGGGGCGAAAAACGTAGCATGCTCGTGCTTTTTCCAACGATATTCTTTGCCCGCGCCCAGCGGCGCTGGTTACCGTCTTGTCCCGGGCACGCTGCTTGCTACCTTTGGCAGCAGGGCCCGTGAAGCGAGCAGTCATCACGGTAATATTCTGCAGCGTGCTGGCTGCTTTCGGCGGTTGCTCGTCGGGCACCATGGGCTACCGCTGTTACGACGAGCACGACGGAGAATGTTTCGGCCCGCCCGATCATGCCAATGATCCTTGCAGCAAGCCCAGCGATTGCCCCGCGAGTTATACCTGCAGCAAGGCTGGTCGCTGCCTACCCGGCGATTGCTTCTTCAACGAGTGCGTGACTGGTTTCGAGTGCCAATCCAGCACGGGCACGTGGGAATGCTTACCGAGTTCAGGCGGCGCCGCCGGCGCTTCGGGTGACGACGAGACGAGCGAAGCGGGCGCGGGCGGCGCGCTTTGACGCCGCTTGGCCAGAACGACTGAGCGCTACTTGACGACGCGCAGGTAGGGCGGCAGCTCGCGCTTCGGCTTACCCATTTCTGTCGCGGTTCGCGGAGCTTCCGGCTTTGACGGTGCTGGCTTCTTCGCGGGCAATGCTTGGCGAGCGGCAGCCGGTTCGGGCTTGGGCGCAGCTGCCGCTGGCTTCTTTGCGTGCGCGGCGTCAGCCGGGCTCTTGGAAACCTTGGGCGGGGACGATTTGCCGGCGGGCTTCGGGGCGGTCTTGACTGACTTGGGCGCCGCGGGCTTGGCTTGAGCTTTGGATTTCGAGCTGGCCTTCAGCGTGGTTTTGCTGGTTTCCAGCTTGCCGGCGCCGGATTTGGCCCGGCTGGCTTTGGCTGCGGGCTTCTTCTCGGGTTGAAGCGGCTCGGCTTTTGCGGCGGCGGGAGGCGCGCTCTCGCCATCGCCAACCGAGCGCAAATGAGGGCGCGGTTTTTCGGGAGCCTTCTGTGCTTGAGCTTGGGCCGCAACTTCCGCGGGCACGTCTTCTGCCCAAACCATGGCTTGCCCGTTTTCACCGACCAAAGCGAACACCGCGGGCCAAGGGATCATGCAGAAAAAAGGCGTGCGATTGAAGCTCAGCGTGCACGACAAGCATTGCTCGTCGACGTGCAAATCCGGGATGGCCACGGCCATGTTCAAGCCGACTTGCAGTACGAGCTGCGGCTGATTTTTGAACGACGACGGCACCTGCACCGAATCCGCACGCGGATCGAGGTGGATGTACATTGACGCCTGTTCGAGCAACGCCAATGCGACGTCCTTCTTCGGTGGAAGCCGAGCCGTCGGAGCCATATTCAGCCTCGTTACTTAGCGCTCTCTGCCGCAAATTGCCAGCGACCGGGGCGCGGACAGTTCGATCTCGAGGGCGAGGCACCGGTTCTGGCTCCGGGCGCGGGCCCGGGCAGCTCAGCCTGGCAGCTCCGAGGGCCTGACGAACCTCGCCATTTGGCCGCGAACTTGCGGTGCAAGCTCAGCAAAACTCGGGATCGGCAACGTGCACACGACCAGACCCGCCGGCGGCAGCGACACCGGGTCGCCGGTCAAAATGAGCGCCAGCGCCTCGAGGCCCGGATTGTGTCCGACCAGGAGCACGCGCTGGGCGCCCGGCGCGTGTTGCCGCACGGCCGTTATATAAGCCTCCGGCTCTGCCAAATAGAGCTCGTCGAGCTCATCGAGCGTGCCACGGAAGTGCGCGGCGGCAGCGGCTTTTCGGGCAGTGTCTCGCGCCCTCTGGGCGCTCGAGGCGAGGATGCGGTCCGGCACGAGGCCGTCCTTCTCGAGCAGCTGGCCCATCAATTCTGCGTCGCGCTTGCCGCGCTGCGTGAGCGGCCTCGCCGCATCTCCGCCGCCCTCTTCTTCTGCGGCCTTGCCATGTCGCAAGATGAGCAAAGTGACCATGTCCTCATAAGATCGTCCGATTGCCGCGGGCATGCAAGAATGAGCAGCACATGGCCCAGCGGATTCTTGTCGTCGAGGATGAGCCGGCGATCGCGGAATCCGTCGCCTATGCGCTCGGGCGCGATGGCTTTTCAGTCACGCTGGCCGCTACCGTCACGGATGCCGCGGCGCTGGTGGACGGCGCGGACTTGGTGGTGTTGGATTTGATGCTGCCCGACGGCAGCGGCTTCGATTTGATCGGTCGCTGGCGCAAAAACAAGCACATTCCGGTGATCGTCCTGTCCAGCCGCGATGGCGAGGCAGATCGCGTGGTGGCGCTCGAAGCCGGCGCGGACGACTACGTGACCAAACCCTTCTCGCCGCGTGAAGTCGTCGCGCGCGTGCGCGCCGTGCTGCGCCGTTCGCAAACCGAGCTAGCGTCGGCGGGCGCTGCGCCGATCCTATCACTGGATGCCGCGACGCGTCGCGCGCGCGCCAACGGCTCGAACCTCGAGCTCACCCGCGTCGAATTCGACGTCCTTTCGTGCCTGCTCGAACAGCCGGGTCGAGTGTACAGCCGGGTCGAGCTGATCGGCCGCGTTTGGGGCGACGGCTTTGCCATCACCGACCGAACGATCGATTCGCACGTCAAAGCATTGCGGAAAAAGGTCGCGGAAGCCGGCGCTGAACCCGGACTGATCGAAACGGTTCGCGGCGTCGGCTATCGCGTGACGGACGCTCCGAGCGCCTTGAAAGAGCCGTGATCCGCCTGATTGTCGTCGCGGCCGCCTCGGTGGGGCTGATGCTGTTCGTGGCGTTCGTGGTCTCGCGGCTGCTGCGCACTCGGACGCGCGGCATGTCGATCCGAATGCAGATCTTCTTGGCCTTGGCCGTGATCGTCGGCGCCTTCGCCTTCGGCTTGGGGTTGATGGTGATCGATCGCATCGAGGCGCGCGCCGTGCGCATCGCTTCGCAGGCCGCCGAGGACGAAGCCGTGGCCTTGGCGGGCATGATGGCCGGTGAGCTCGACCGCACCGGCGTCGGCATCGTCGATCTAGCGGCTCGGCTCGAGCACGAGCGCGGGCGCGGCGCGGATCTACGGCTACGCTTGCTCGACGAGAACGGAGCGCGCTTGTTCCCGGAGCAGCCGCCCGCCCCGGAACACGACGTGGTCTCGGTCGATGCTCCGATTCAAGTGCGAGGCGTGCGCGTGGGCGCCGTGCGCGTGGTCAAGCCGACCGTCGGCATGCGCAACTTGCTGGCAGATTTTGCGCCCACGGTGCTGGTCATCAGCCTGGTTTTGGGCACCGCGGCGGCGCTCGCGGCGGCCTGGATCGGGCGCGCGATCGCCGCGCCGATCGAGGCTTTGAGCGTGTTCGGCGAGCGCGTCAGTTTGGGTGAGCGGCGCGGCGCGCCGCCGATCGCGTTCGGCCGTGAGGTCACGCGCCTGACCCGCGCCATCGACTCGATGCGTCGCGATCTCGAAGGGCGACCGTTCGTCGAGACCTTTGCTTCGGATCTCTCGCACGAGCTCAAGAACCCCGTGGCTGCCATTCGCGCCAGCGCTGAAGTCTTGGAGGAGAGCGCCTTGGAGGAGCCGGTGGAGGCTCGCCGCTTCGTGGCTCGCATCCGCGAAGCCACCGCGCGCATCGAACGCTTGCTCAGCGAGCTGCTCAGCTTGGCGCGCATCGAGGCGCGCGGTGTAGAGACGTTTGCTCCGGTCGATCTCGGCGAACTCACTCGGCGGGCCATCGACTCGCTCGGCGATGCGCAGGCGCGCATCAGCTTGCATGCTTCGGGTGATAGCCGCGTGCGCGGCGACGAGCTGTGGATCGCGCGCGCGTTGATCAATTTGATCGAAAATGGCTTGAGCCACGGCGAGCGCGGCTCGCGCGTCAACGTGGAGGTCTCGCGCAGCGAGGAGTCGGTCGACCTGCGCGTGGTCAGCCGAGGTTCGATTTCGCGGCACGTGCGCGAGCGGCTGTTCCGACGCTTCGTGACCACCCGCGCCGACAAGGGCGGTACTGGCCTCGGGCTCGCGATCGTGCGCGCGGTCACCGAGGCCCATGGCGGGCACGTGGAGCTCTTGAACGCGGGCCCGCCGGAGGTGGTCTTCCAGGTCAGCCTGCCGCCGGCCCGCCGTCGCGCAGCGCTGCAAATCCTCAACGCCGTCCAAGATGCGCGCCAAGAGCTGGCCCCATCATCCAAAATAGATCAATAAAGTCATGCAACTAACGGCTAGATCGCCGATCTCCACGAAAGCTCCACAATTGTGCGGCTCGCGCTGTGGGAAAACGTAAAACCAAGCGGGAAATCTTGGCCACGTGGCCGGCCCGCGAATTGCTTGAAGTTATTATCGTGCTCGGCCTGGTTTACCCAGGCAGCGGAAAGAGAGTCTTGAGTGGTCAGTGGCAAGAACGGGTCGAACGGCGCTTCGCTTCCTCGTCACGTAGCGATCATCATGGACGGCAATGGGCGCTGGGCGAAGGCCCGCGGCCTGGACCGAGCGGAAGGTCACGCCGAGGGCGCACGCGCAGTGCGCGACGCGGTGGAAACCGCCACTCGCATCGGCGTGAAGTACCTCACGCTGTACGCATTCAGCGTCGCCAATTGGGCGCGTCCGCGCCCTGAGGTGGAAGCGCTGATGCGCCTCTTGGTCGAGTTCGCCAAGAACGAGCGCGCGGATCTTCGTCAGAACGGCATCCGCGTGAACGTGATCGGCGCGCTGGAAGATCTGCCGACCAGCACTCGCCATGCCGTCGAAGACTTGATGGCCTACACCCGCGACGGCGATCGCATGACCTTGACGCTCGCGCTCTCCTACGGCGGCCGCCAAGACATCGTCGAAGCCGCCCGCTCACTCGCCGTGCGCGCCCGCGCGGGGCTGGTGCTGCCGGAAGAAATCGACGAGACCTTCTTCCATCGCCAGATGACCACGCACATGCTGCCGGACGTCGATCTGCTGATCCGCACCGGCGGCGAGACGCGCGTCAGTGATTTCCTGCTGTTCGAGTCGGCCTACGCCGAGCTCGTCTTCTTGCCCATCATGTGGCCCGACTTCCGCCCCGATACCCTGACCGCTGCGGTCGCAGAGTTCGGCCGCAAAGAGCGCCGCTTCGGCAAGACTTCGGAGCAAGTCCAGATGCCCCAAGCCGCGTTCGATCCCGTCGATCGCATCGCAGAGGCGCTCCCGCCAGCAGAGTAGTGAGGGGGCGATCGCGATCCAGCATCGCAGCTCACGCCACGCGCAGTCACCGCCCGCGGGCGGCTCCGTAGAAACGAAAATGGAGCTCGAATTCGAGCTCCATTTTCGCATCTCACGACGGGTGGGACCCGCGTCCCGACTCTTCCAGGCCGGGCGCGGTCACATCGAGTATTCGACGGTGTTCAGCGAGGGCACCTTCGCGGGCCAGGTGAGCTCGCGGATGCGCCCTTTGAGACACTCGGCGAGCTTGGCGTTCTTCGGAGTCGTGGTCATGTCGATGGCCACCGCTTTGCCGCGCCAGACGGCAACGCGGAAGGTGAAGTGCGAAGAGCCTGCCTTGCAAGGCGCGTACAGCGCGTCGTCTTGCAGCGGCTTGCTCATCGTTTCTTGATCCACGTTCATGCGCTCCGTGGATTTCGCGGCGTTGATCGCGTCTTCGACGGACATGTCCGGAGTGAAGGTCGGCTCAGCGACTTCTTCCTTCGGCGTCTTCTTGGGCGTGTCGTCTTCGGCCTTCGGCGTCTCGTCCGACGGCGCAGCGACTTCGGTGTTATCGGGAATGACGGGTCCGCTGCTCTCGGCTGACTCAGCAGGCGGCGTCGAACCACCACACGCAGCTGCGGTCAGCGCGCACCAGGCGAACAAGACTCGAGCGGCGGATTGGTAACGGAAACCCCTTATCATGTGTCGAAGATAACACACGTTCGGCACGTTTCTGAAAACGTAGCCACCCGGAGCGCCCATTCAGCCGCTGTAAGCGCAAAGATACTCGCTCATCGAACTCTGGCTCGAGGCGAACCTCGACGCCGAAGGCTCTGACGCCCCGGGTCGCCGCTCGTGACCATCAAAAAATCAAGTCACGCCCTGCGCGACCTTGTCCAGCCAGCGTTTCAAGATGTCCCTGCCCACGTCCAGCAGGGGCAGCTCGGTCCACTCGTTCTTTTGGTGCGCTTGCGCGTTCGTGCCCGGACCAAAATTGACGGCGGGGATGCCGAGGCCAGCGAAGCGCGCCACATCCGTCCAGGCTTGCTTGGGTTCGACGGCGACCACGCCGCTCTCGGCCAAGGCGCGGATTAGCGGGTGATTGCGCAGCGGCGGCGCGGAAGGCGAGACGTCGGTGAACTCGACCTCGGCGTCGTCGCCGACCAGGGCGCGCACGTAGGCTTGCGCTTCTTCCGCGCTCCTGAGCGGCGGAAAGCGATGGTTCAGGTTCAGCTCGAACAAATCCGGAACGATGTTGCGACCGCGGCCGCCGCTGGCCATGGTCGCGCTGATTACCGCGCGCCACTCGAGCCCATCGATGAGGTGCTCTCGCGGCTCTTCGGCGGCCAACCGCGCGAGCACGCCGGCCGCTTTTTGGATCGCGTTTTCGCCTTGCCACGGGCGCGCGCTGTGCGCGGTTCGGCCGTGAAAGCGCACGGTGGCGTGTAGCGAGCCGCTGCAGCCGAGCTGCAGCCGATTGTCACTCGGCTCGAGCGCGACCGCGACGTCTGCGTTGCTGAGTTCGGGATCTTGAGCCAACACCGGGCCGAGCTCGTTCTCGGCGAACGGCCCTTCCTCACGGGCGTAGAACACGAGCGTGAGATCCACGTCGGGGCGAGTGGGGTTTTCGGCAATGTCGAGCATCAAGGCGAGCCCGCTCTTCATGTCCGCAGCGCCCGCGCCATACAGCTTATCGCCCTCGATGCGCGCGGGGCCTTCATGCACCGTGCGCACGACGTCCAAATGGCCGGCGAGGGCGACGTGCGGACCGCCGTTTCCGCGCGTCAGCGGCACCACGATCGACTCACCATAGCGGCGAATCGGCGCTGCTAGCCGAACCTGACTCAGGCGCTCCACGACGCGATCGCAGATCTCACGCTCCTCACCGATGGGCGACGGGATCTTGCACAACCAGAGCAGCGTTTCAGCGAGCGACATCGAGGAGACCTGTACCTTGAACATGGTTTTTGGGGTTGGGCCCCAAACAGGGGTGGGGCCCCGTTGAATTCACTCAACGGGACAGGGTCAAACCCGGCTAAACCGACACGTTGAAGTCGCGTAGCGCCGAATTGAGGCTCGTTTTCTTGTCGGTGCTCTCTTTGCGCTGTCCGATGATCAGCGCACAACCAATTTGATACTCGCCGGCTGGGAACTTCTTCGTGCGCATGCCCGGGATGACGACGCTGCGCGCGGGGACGCGCCCGCGGTACTCCACCGGCTCCGGCCCCGTGACGTCGATGATTGCGGTGGAAGCGGTGAGCGCGACGCCCGCGCCGATCACGGCTTCGCGCTCGACCAACATGCCCTCCACGACGATCGCGCGCGAGCCGATGAAGCAGCCGTCTTCGATGATCACCGGCTGCGCTCCCGGCGGCTCCAGCACGCCGCCCAGGCCGACGCCGCCCGAAAGATGGCAATCCTTGCCGACCTGCGCGCACGAGCCCACGGTGGCCCAGGTGTCGACCATGGTGCCCGAGCCGACGTACGCGCCGATGTTCACGTAGCCGGGCATCACGATCGCGCCCGACTCGACGAACGCGCCGTAGCGGATCGTGCCCGGCGGTACGACGCGCACGCCGGCCTTGTCCAAGTTTTTCTTGAGCGGGATCTTGTCGTAAAACTCGAACGGCCCGATTTCGATGCGCTCCATCTTGGCGATGCCGAAGTAGAGCAAGACGGCCTGCTTCAGCCAGGCGTGAGTCGTCCATTTGCCCGGTGAATCCTGAGTTGCGACTCGGAATTTGCCCTGATCCAAGTCGGCCACGACCTGGGCCACGGCGGCCTTGTATTCGTCTTTCGCGAGCAGCGAACGGTCCGCGTAAGCGGCTTCAATCAGGGGCTGGAGGTCGGACATGACATGCCCAATACCGGTGCTACTCGAAGGTCGCAAGAGCGCGTCCGGCTCGGGCGCGAACGGAGCCGAGAAAGCTCAGGCCGTTTCGTCTTTGCTGTGCGCGGCCCTGCGCTCGGGAAACGCATATTGCAAGCTGGGCGTTCGCTCGTCCCAGGTCAAGGACACGCCCGAGACGCGCGCGATGGCCGTCAAACAGGGCAATGTCGGCTCGATCACGCCACGCGCGATCAAGACCAAATCGTCGCTGCCGACCACTTTTCGTCGCTCGATATTGACGCGATAGGAGCCGGCTTGATCGCAATCGACGAGCACGTGCGGCGTACCGGAGCCGCCGCGCGCGACCAGCTCCACGCCCAGCGCGAACAGTGCGGTTGCAATGCGTGGGTTCAGCTCCACTTCGACGTCGGCTTCGACGAAGCTCATCGTGGCCATGATCTGTTCACGGTTCCAGGAGCTGCCGCTGGCCGGAGCGGCGAAGCTCTCTTGCAAGAGCCCCGCAAGGTCCACCGGCACCGAGCGACCGGATACCGCTTCCACCAGCAGATCGAGCAGCCCGCGCGCGGTGTCGAGCTCGAGCGACAGGCGCGTGATCACTTGCTCGAGACCGAGACGTGACTTGGCGCTGAGCGGGCGGTGCGCAGCCGCCGCGAGCTCCTGATCCAGATGCACGAGGCGCGGCGTAAAATAGTTCGAAAGCGCGCGGCTCGCTTCTGCCATATCCAGGCGCCCGGCCAGCGCGGCGAGCAAGCCGTCGACGGTGGCGCGCATGGGGGCGCAGCCCGCAGCAACGTCGGGCAGGACGGAGATCAGCGCCTTCGAGCCGACTCGCACCGAGTGCAGTAACTCCGCGAAATTGCGGAGCGCGCTCTGCGCTTCGCGCAACGTTCCGCGCGCGGCGTCGAGTTCGGCGCTGCCGAGCGGATCGGTGCGGGATTCTGGGGGCGGCTTCCCGCTCTGCATGGAGGCCATTAGGCTAGACTAGTTCTCGCCGCTGGGGTGAGAAGGTCGCCCGGCCCGACGCCTTCGGCGCGCGGGCCGTTCGGTCTGGCGGTAGCCGACCGGTGGTCGCCAGGCGTAAAGGAAGCGTAGATCAGAGTAGCTCGGAGCCCTGGAAGTAAAAGCTCGTCTCGATGCGGCCATTTTCCGGAGAATCGGAGCCGTGCACGGCATTTTCGCCCAAGCTGGCGCCGAACTGCTTGCGGACCGTGCCCTCGGCCGCTTTGGCCGGATCCGTGGCGCCGATCACGTTTCGCAGGTGTTGCACGGCGTTCTCTCGCTCCAAAGCGATCACCACCACTGGGCCGCGCGTCATGAAAGTGCACAGCTCGCCGAAGAAGGGACGCTCGCGATGAATCGCGTAGAAGCCTTCGGCCGTCCTGCGCGAGAGCTGGGTTTGGCGTAGCCCGAGCACGACGAAGCCCTCTTCTTGGAGGCGTTGCAGAATCGCGCCTTGTTTTCGTTTTTCGACGGCGTCCGGTTTGATGATGCAGAGGGTGCGCTCGAGAGCCATATCGTTCTCTTTTCCTGCCAAAAGGCGTGTTAGTTCCGCGCACTCATAGCAAGACTTCTGGCATTGACAATGCCGATTTGCGGCTCCGGTTGGCTATCCCTCCCGGAATCACCGCAGCTAAAGCCGGAAACCGCCGCGCTGCTCTGTGCTGGTGTCCCTCTGGGGCGCTCGAGTCGCCCTTCAAGCGAGCAGCGGAGTGCATGGCTGCCGCACTGGTCATTCGTGGGTTGTCAGATAGCATTCTGTGATGCGAGCTGGCTTTTGGCGAGACGGATCGGTGTTCGCGTTGGCAGTCGGTTTGGGTTTTGCGGCGTGCGCGTCCGCGTCGAGTTCCGGAAGTGGAGTGAGCCAGAAGCCTCATGAAGCGCCCAGTCCGGCGCTGCCGGGGCCGCCGCCCAAGGCGGCGATGAACCTGGAGCAGGCACGGCGCTACGTGCTCGCGCTCGTGAACCGTGACCGCGCCGAGCACGGCCTGCCCGCGGTGGTGATGGACGATGCGGCGAACCGCGCCGGTCAACGTCACGCCGAAGACATGGCGCACTTCGGCTATACCGCGCATTGGGGCACTGACGGCTCGGTTCCGGAGCAGCGCTATTCGGAAGCCGGCGGGAGCGACTTCGTACAGGAAAATGCCGGCTGCCTGGGCGACGGCAAACTACGAAAGTTGGACGCGGCGCCGCGCTTCGAAGCGGCTGAGCTCGAGCGAGTCGAGCGCGCGTTCATGGATGAGAAGCCGCCGCACGACGGTCACCGCAGGAACATCCTCAAGGCTAGCCACACCGGCTTCGGCGTGGGCGTGGCCAAGCCGAGCGGCGTCGGTATCGCCTGCCTGTCGCAAGAGTTCGTGGACGACTACGGAGACTATGCCGCGTTGCCGAAATCAGCGCGCGCTGGAGACACCCTGAGCATCTCGGGAGACGTGAAGGGCGCGGTCGTCTTCGGTGGCGTGGGCATCGGCCGCATCGATCCCGCACAACCTTTGACCGCGGCGTACTTGAACACGACCTCCACTTACGCCGTGCCTTCACCGAGTGACCTGTATTTCCCCAAAGGCTTCGTGACCAAGAAGCCCGTCGAGGTCAGCGGCAAACACTTTCGAATCGAGGTGCCGTTGGGAAAGCGCGGCCAGGCCGGTCGCTATGAAGTCAGCATCTGGGCAAAATTCCCGGGCGCCGGACAAAAGCTCGACATGGTGAGCTTGCGCGTGATCGACGTACACTGACTCGCGCGTCGCGAGCGGGAGCACGTCGCGAGCGGGAGCACGTCGCGAACGGGAGCACGTCGCGAACGGGAGCCTATTCGACCACATCGGCGTGAAACGTGGTCGCTCGTCGCAGTCGAGATTCGACACGTAGAGTGTCGCTGCGTGTCGTTTTTACGACGGCTTGCCTGACCGAGTGGCCACTTTGTTACAACGGTATAGAGATTGGATCCGCGTCTCTGGGTCTCGAGTGTACGCCTTCGGAGCACATATGAAATTCGCGCGTGGTGTGGCGGTCTTGAGCTTGATTTCGGCCTGTCTTCCGCTGGCCATCGCTTGCGGTTCCCCTGACGATTCAGACTTGTTCTCCGAACGCGCTGGCGCAGCGAACCCGGGCGTTGCCGGGGCTGAAAGCGCGCACGCAGGGTGGAGCCAAGGCGGCGCGAAGTCGAACGGCGGTAGCGGGGGCGCCGGAAGCGCTGCCGGTCGTCCCAGCACGGGCGCAGCTGGTGAGAGCAACAACAACGATGCTGGCTCGTCTAGCTCAGCGGGCGGGGGCATGAGCGGTGACGGCGCTGCCGGCTCTGCGATCGCTGGCAAGGCCGGCACGTCGGCGGGTGCGGGCGGCGTGAGCGCGGGTTCGGGCGGCACTGCAGGCGCGAGTGCGGGTTCGGGCAGCACTGCGGGTGCCAGCGCGGGCTCGGCCGGTACCGGCGGCGCGAGCGCTGGCATGGCTGGCTCTGCTGGCACCAGCGCAGGTACGGGAGGCAGCGCGTCAGGCGGCGCTGGAGTTTCCGGTTGGAGTGGCTGGAGCGGCTCGAACGGTTGGAGCGGCTCGAACGGTTGGAGCGGCTCGAACGGTTGGAGCGGCTCCGGTTCCTGCAACGGCCCGGGCTGGGGCTGCAACGACGACTGAGCGGTCAGCTCGCCTTCGGTGGCGAAGCGGGCGGCGCCGCAGCAGAGCTCTGCAGCTGAGCCGGCGAGACATCGCTGAGCCGGATGCTGCTCACCGGATGGGCGAGCGCGCTGCCCGCGCGGTCGACCACTTCGATGATGCCGAGCAGTAGGCCTTGGCGGACCTCGAGGAACCTGGCGTTGTCCGAGGTCTCCACCATGGCGATGATCTCCAGGTTCATCGCCGAGTCGGTCAAGCCGATCAAGCGCACGCTGATGCTGTCGTCGACGACCAGCGAATTTTCGCGCAGCAAACCTTCGATCCCCTGCAAAATTTGGCGGATTTGCTCGGCGGGCGAGTGCATGACGCCGAGCACGCAGTAAAAGCGCATCCGGTCGCGTGCGGTGATCGTCTCCACGCGCATCTCGGCCAGCTTGCCGTTGGGGATGGTGATCAACGTACGGTCCGCGGTGCGAATGCGGGTCGAGCGCAGGCCGATCGATTCGACCGTGCCGGTGATGGTATCGACTTGAATCGTGTCGCCCTCGTTGAACGGCTGATCGATGGCCAGCGAGAATGCGCCGAACAAGTTCTCGACCGTCTTCTGGGCGGCGAGGGCCAGCGCGATGCCGCCGATCCCGAGCCCAGTGATCAAGCTCGTGACCGGGTAGCCCAGCTCGGCGAGCACCGCCACGAACGCGAAAGCGGCGACCACGAATTTGCCGAGCCGGGCGCCGAGCATCAGCAGCGCCGCCGCGGTGGTCGAATTTTTCGCCCACTGCGCGTTGCTCACGGCGTGCTGGGAAAGCTCGACCGCCTGCCAAAGCGCCCAAAATAGCGCGGCCAAGAGTGACGCCGACAAGCCGCGACGCACGAAGGCGTCCGCCGGCTCGTACAGGCCGAGCCAGGGCAAGAGCGCGTAGCTCGTGATCACCGTCCAAGCGAGCGTTGCGGGGCCGCGCAGCTTGCGAAAGACTACGCTGTGCGCGGGCAGCCAGTGTTTGACCGCTAGCCGCGAGAGGCGCGTGATCGTGAAGCCCACCAAGAAGCCGGCAAAGACGAGCGGGGCGAGCGCGAGCCATTGCCACCAGCGCAGCTCATGGGGGCCAAAGCGCAATGACCACTTGGGTAGGTGTTCGAGCAGCCAGCGATTTTCGAGGTGATCGTACCAAGCGTCGATGCGCGCTACGGTGGCTGACGAAAATTGCCAGCGCGCGCCGCCCCGGTCGACGCGCCGAACGATCACCACCGGCTCGGGCTTACCCGCAGGGCCGGGCACGCTGCCGAGCTCATCGCGATCGGGCGCAGAGCCATCTTCCGTATTGCCACGCGGGTTCGGCGACAGCTTTTCGACGTCGACGAAGAGGTGACGGTCGAGCACGTCTCGCAAGCGTTTGGCCAAGATTGGCCCGTCGTTTTTATCGACCGCGGACAGGTCGAGGTAGCGCGCCGCCTGTTCGTAGTCGCCGCTGCGGGTGAAGCGCGTGAACTCGCTCATCGCCGCCCTGGGCGAGTCCGGAGCGGGCTTCTCTTCGGCGGTGGGCTTGCCGGCGCCGCCTTCGTTGCTCTCGGCGGGCTTCGCTCCCGGCGTCAGTGACTCGAACTGGCTCGCGGCTGCCCCGGCGACCAGGCAAATCGAAAACAGCAAAGCAAGCAGGATCCCCGTGAGACGTCGCGGGAAGAGTGCAGGGAAGCGCGGCTCGAACGACATGGCCGGTCGAGACTTCGACCAAAACCGCGGCGCTGCAAGGGGGCTACGCGAATACAGGCGCGAGCCCCCTTCGATCCCTTACTTGAGCAGGCTCTTCAGCGTCGTGCCCATGTCGCTCGGAGTCGGCGCCACGCGCACGCCCGCGGCTTCGAGGGCTGCGATCTTGTCTTTGGCGGCGCCCTTGCCGCCGCTGATGATTGCGCCCGCGTGGCCCATGCGCTTGCCGGGCGGAGCGGTCGTACCGGCGATGAAGCCAGCGACCGGCTTCTTCATGTATTTGCCGATGAACTCCGCGCCCTGCTCTTCGGCGTTGCCGCCGATTTCGCCGATCATGATCACGCCTTCGGTGTCCGGATCGTCGTTGAACAGCTTGAGCACGTCCACGAAGTCCATGCCCGCGACCGGATCGCCGCCGATGCCGACGCAGGTCGACTGACCCATGCCGAGCGCCGTCAATTGCCCGACCGCTTCGTAGGTCAACGTCCCCGATTTGGAGACCACGCCGTATTTGCCGACGCGGTGAATGTGCCCCGGCATGATGCCGATCTTGCACGCGCCGGGCGTGATGATGCCCGGACAATTCGGGCCGATCAGGCGGCCTTTTCGGCCCTCGATCGAACGTCGCACGCGCACCATGTCCATCACCGGGATGCCCTCGGTGATGCACACGACTAGCGACAGCTCGGCGTCGAACGCTTCCAGGATCGAATCCGCCGCGCCCAGCGGCGGCACGAAGATACAAGAAGTGTTGGCGCCGGTCTGCTTCACGGCTTCAGCTACCGTGTCGAAGACCGGCACGAGCACTTTCTTGCCGTCCGGGCCTTCGGCCTCGAACGTCTCGCCGCCGCGATTGGGCGTCACGCCCGCGACGATTTGCGTTCCGTACGCGATGCATTGCTTGGCGTGGAAGGAGCCCGCCGAGCCGGTGATCCCGGAAATCAGGACCTTGGTGTTCTTATCGACCAGAATTGCCATGCTCTTCTACCTTCTTCACGCAGCGCGCACGGCGGCGACGATCTTCTTCGCACCGTCGGACATCGTGTCTGCGGGCTGAATCGCGAGCCCGCTGTCTTTCAAAATTTGCTTGCCGAGTTCCACGTTCGTGCCTTCCAAACGCACGACTAGCGGTACTTTGAGCCCGAGCTCTTTGGTCGCGGCGACGACGCCTTCGGCGATCACGTCACACTTCATGATGCCGCCGAAGATGTTGACGAAGATGCCCTTCACCTTGCTGCTCGAGAGGATCATCGAGAACGCCTTCTTGACCTGGTCTTTGGTGGCGCCGCCGCCCACGTCCAAGAAGTTCGCCGGGTTGCCGCCCTCGTGCTTGATGATGTCCATGGTGGACATGGCCAAGCCCGCGCCGTTCACCAAGCAACCGATGTCACCATCGAGCGAGACGTAGCTGAGGCCGGCATCTTTGGCTTCCAGCTCGACCGGGTCTTCTTCGGCTTTGTCCATCTGCTCGAGCCACTCTTTGTGGCGACCCGAGGCGTTGTCGTCGAAGGTGATCTTGGCGTCGAGCGCCACGACCTTGCCGTCCTTGGTGACCACCAGCGGGTTGATCTCGCACAGCGAGCAATCTTCCTTTTCGAACAGCGTGCCGAGCTTTTGCAGCAGCTTCACGAAGTCCGCCACGGTGTCTTTCGGGCTCGGCGTGCCCTTGCCGATGTCGAGCGCGTAGGCCAGCTTGCGCGCCTGGAAGGCGCTCAAGCCGGTCACCGGATCGATGTGCTCGATCAGGATCTTTTCCGGCGTTTGCTCGGCGACGGTCTCGATTTCGACGCCGCCTTCGGTCGAGGCCATGACGGCGATGCGGCGTGCTTCGCGGTCGACGACCAGGCCCAAGTACAGCTCACGCGCGATGTCGAGCCCCTGCTCGACGTACAGGCGCTGCACCTTCTGCCCCTCGGGGCCGGTCTGATGCGTGATCAGCTGCATCCCGAGCAGCTTCTCGGAGACGGCCCTGACCTCGGCCGGTCCGCCTTTGACGACCTTCACGCCGCCGCCCTTGCCGCGGCCGCCGGCGTGGATCTGCGCCTTGACGACGACCACCGGGATCTTGGTTTCGTCGATCAGCTTCTTGGCTGCTTCCTCGGCTTCGGCCGGCGTGAACACCGGATAACCCTTGGGGGTTAATATGCCGTACCGCTGGAAGATCTGTTTGCCTTGGTATTCGTGGATTTTCATGGGGAAAAGCTCAGGACTTGGCCTTCACGATGTCGACCACTTTTTGCACGCTGTCGGCGCTGGTCTTGAGCATGGCCTTCTCCGCGGGGCTCAGCTCGATCTCGATGATCTTCTCCACGCCGCCGGCACCGATCACGACCGGCACGCCCAGGTACAAATCCTTGTAGCCGTACTCGCCCTCGAGATAGGCGGCGCCCGGCAGGATGCGCTTCTGATCGTACAGGTAAGCTTCAGCCATGGCGATCGCGCTCGACGCGGGCGCGTAGTAAGCGCTCGTGCCCATCAGGCTCACGATTTCGCCGCCGCCCTTGCGCGTGCGATCGACGATCGAGGCCAGCCGCTCTTCGGAGATCAGCTGCTGCACGGGGATACCGTTGATCGTGGTGTAACCGAGCACGGGCACCATGTCGTCGCCGTGGCCGCCGAGCACGGTGGCGCGCACGTCCTTCACGCTGGCGCCGGTCTCGCGCGCCAAAAACAGCGAGAAACGCGCGCTGTCCAGCACGCCGGCCATGCCCACGACCTTCTCGCGCGGAGCGCCGACGCGGCGCTTGTACTCGTAGACCATGGCGTCGAGCGGGTTGCTGATCACGATCACGAACGCGTCCGGACAATACTTCTTGGCGTTGTCGGCGACGTTTTGAATGATCGGCAGGTTCGAGCCCACCAGATCATCGCGCGATTGCCCGGGCTTGCGCGGGATGCCGGCGGTGATGATCAACACATCGACGCCTGCCAAGTCTTCCCAGTTCGAAGTGCCGGTGACCTTGGCGTCGCTGCCGGAGAGCACGCTGGACTGCTCGAGATCGAGCGCCTTGCCCTGTGCGAATTTCTCCTTCGCGGCGATGTCGAACAACACCACATCACCGAGCTGCTTGGTTACCGCGAGATTCGCGAGCTCGCCACCGATGTTACCCGCGCCGATGAGGCCAATCTTCTTTCGTGCCATGTCGAATTACTCCTGAGTAATGCTGCTATCTACGGCTAGAACGAGAGCCGGGTGGTCCGTACCACTTCTGGGAAAAGTTACCGTCGAGCTAAGTGCGAACGCCTGCGGGTTTCCGTGACGGTCACAGGCAGAACGGGTGAGCGGAGTAGACCAGCAGCAATCCCGCAGCAACAGCCCATCCGCTCAGGCTGAAACCTGGCGATCCAGCTGCCATTTCGAGCCCTCCTGCGCGAGAAAGTGGAGGGCCTAGTGTATGGTCGTTGAGTGAACCGGCTCGGCGTTGGGATCTCGGCGGCGCTGCTCGCGGGCGCGCTTTTAGGGGCCTGCGGCGGCGCGCCCGAGCCGCGAGCAGCTGGCCCGAGCCCACTTCCCAGTCCGGCACAGGACGCCCCGAAGCGGGCGCCCGAGCCCGACGCGTGTGCGTCGCAGCTGGGAAACCCAGCGCCAGAACCGCTCGAACGCAGCTACACCGGTGTGGCCGCCCACGCGCGCTGTCAAGCCGAGGTGTACACGATCATGACCGACGTCAGCCGCGCCCTGGGCGTGGAATGCACGTACTGCCACCTGGTTCCGGACTACCGCGCGCTGACTCACCGAAAGCAGATCGCCAACTGGATGGCGAGTGAGCTCGTGCCCGCGCTGCGCAAGAAGGGCACCGCCAAAGCACCGTGGTGCGACGATTGTCATCACTCAGCCGGCAACGCTGCAGCAAAATTTCTGGGCGATCCACGAAACACTTCGTTCGCGAGCGAGTGGATGACCACTCACCTCGTCGAAGATTTCGAGACCAAGTCGGGCTCGCCGCTGCGGTGTAAGGACTGTCACCGCGGGAACCTCGGAACGCCGCAGTTTCAGCGCAAAATTATGCTCACTGAGCTGCTGCCCAGCGACTGATCTGGGCCGCACAGCGAGAAGGTGAGACATGTCTTTGTGGATCATGTTCGGTTCGTGACACAAAAAGGGCGTGCTCGATCGCGTGTCGTCCGTAATAGTCGGCACACCTTTCAGCGAGGAGCGAGATCATGCAGAGAACGCGGTTCGGCGTGTATGCGATCGCGCTGTCGGCCGGCGTATCGTTCGCGGCCTGCAGCAGCGGGTCGCCGAGCGTCAGTCAAACACCAAACGACGGTTTTGCGGGCGCGCCGAGTGACGGCGGTTCGGGCGGCGCCGGTGCAGGCGGCGCGCTGGGCTACGCCGGTTCGGCGGCGCAAGGAGGGGCTCTGGTCCTCGAATTGCCAGACGAGATGGCAGGCAGCCCGAGCTTCGGCGGTGCACCGAGCGAGCCCTATCCGGACACGCTGCCCGATGGCTTCATCGCAGCAGACCGGTTCGGCGGCTACCGCGTGGGCGAAGAAATCACCGAAGGCTCGCCCGCCGAAAGCCCTGATATCGACTCGGAAGGCTGCGGGACCACGATTTTGGCCGTGATTCGCGACTTCAGACAGGACCATCAGAATTTCGAAGGCGAGAACGGTGACGATCGAGGCATCGTCGCGCCTACGCTCGGTGACGATCGCAAGCCGGTGTTCGCGCCTGCAGGGCCGACGCTCACCGTCAAAGATCCCGCGCAGTTCGCTGATTGGTACCGCACGGTGGACGGGCTCAACAAGGCGTACAAGCTCGAGCTGTGGTTCGGTCCCAACGCTGGCGTCAGTAGCTTTCAGAGTACCGCGTTCTTCCCGCTCGACGGCATGGGCTGGGAGGAGGGGAACACCGGTCACAACTTCCACTTCACGACCGAAATTCACACGCGCTTCAAATACGAAGGCGGTGAATCCTTCAAGTTCACGGGCGACGACGACGTTTGGGTGTTCATCAACGACAAGCTCGCGATCGATCTGGGAGGCGTGCACTACGCACAGGACGCTTCGATCGACATCGATGCGCGCGCGGACGAGCTCGGCTTGGTCAAGGGTGAGGTGTACGCCTTCGACATGTTCCAAAACGAGCGACACTCGTTCGAGTCGAACTTCCGCGCCGACACCAATTTGAACTTCGTCGATTGCGGCACGATCGTGCCTGAGGTCCCAATCCCCAAGTAGGGGTCCTTTTTGGTCAGGTCGCGTGGCGGATCCGGCAAGCTGCCTTTTGTTCGTGTACGGCTCGCTCAAGCGCGGGCGAGCCAACCACCAACAGCTTCACTCAGCGACATTTCTAGCCGCGGCGCACACCACGCCGCGCTTCGCTTTGCGTGTCATCGACGGCTATCCGGCGCTCGTGCCCGGCTCACGCGCGATCGTCGGTGAGCTGTATCGAATCGCGGTGAGCGCGTTGGCTGCGCTGGACGAGTTCGAGGGGCCTGGCTACGTGCGCCAGCAGATCGAAGTCGGGGGTTGCGAGCGGGCGTTCGCGTATCTGTCCAGCGTGCCCAACGCGGGCGCTCCGTACCCGCGCGATGAGTGGCCCACGCCCGAAGATTGAGCTGAAGCGCGCTCGTCGCGCCGCTCACGCGCTTCTAGTCACGCGATTCGTACACGTTCATGGCGGGCAACTCGAGGGCGGTCAAAAAGCCGCCGTTGCCACAGCCGGTGTCGATGCCGACCACGTTCTCGCCTGCCCACAAGTCCGTTGGGTCTTCCGGCGTGTAGCCCGAGAGCTCAGGTGGCAAATACTCGGTCCGGGTGTGCCCGAACACGACCAGCTTGCCTCGATAGTTGCGAAAGAAATGATCGTCCCGCAGCCACAAAAGCACGATCGGATCGGGCGCTGCGCTCGGGTGGAGGAAGCCCGTTGGCCCGCGCGGCAAGCCAGCGTGCACGTAGATCGCATGCTCGTCTTCGTACCAATACGGAAGGCCGCGCAGCCAAGCCACGACCTGTGCCGGGAAGAATTCACCCGACGTGAAGACCATCGCCTCGCTCTGTTTCGGCAGCTCGTCCTCGCGAGGTACAGGACCGCCCACGAAGGAGCGGTAGGCGGCTAGGCAGCCGTTGCCAGGCGGGGTCACGAACTCGTCCCAACCGCGGTCGATCACGCGCAGCCAGGCGTCTTCGTGGTTGCCACGCAGGGCCACGATCTTGGCCGGCGTCTTCTGGTGCAACGTGCGCACGAACTCCACGACCTCTGCCGAGGCTGGCCCACGATCGAGATAATCACCGAGGAATACCACGGTGTCTTGTGCGTCGAGCTTCGGCAGGCAGGACATCAGCTTGTACAGGTGCGTGGTCTCACCGTGAATATCGCCGATCGCGAACGTGCGCTGCGCCATTGTCGGATTTACGGTATCACTAGCTCGCGGCTAGCGTCACCCGGCAATGCCCTGCTAGTTTTAGGGTGTGACAGAGCAGCGCGCGTTGGCCTTTGCCGCTGGTCTTCTTGTCCTGCTGTGCGGAGGTGTGTGCTGCGAGAAGGCAGAGACACCGCGCGCGGCCGGCGCAGAGGCGGCCAGGCGCAGCGTCGTCCCCGCCCCGAGTCCAGCGCAAGGGGACACTCTGTCCGTAGCAGCTCCGCGGGTCGTCGCACCCGAGCCGGCGCAGCTGGACAGCGATGGCGACGACGATGCGTCGCTCGATGAGCCGGGGAGCGCGCTCGGCCCCGGCCATTTCGCGCGGGTTGGGCGCGCGCCGGCCGCGCTGCAACGCATTTGTGATCTGACCGTGCTCCAGGGCGCGCTGTATGCGGCTCATGCCACTCGCCCGCTCGGATTGGACGGCGCGACCATCACTCGTTTTCGCCCCGGTGATTCGCGGCCCTTGTCGCTGGCCTTCGACTGGAATCGAGCCGGTGAGCCCAGCAAGGGCGGCGGCGCTGGCCAAGGTTTCTTACGCGTGCACGCGATCGGAGGCAGGCTCTTCGTGCCGGACGCCGATCCGCCGTACAACGGCTTCGGCATCTCCGAGCCCGGGACCGAGGGTTTCGTGTTCGTGTCCACGACCGAGGGCGAGTTTGCCAGGGCGCGCATGCCGGGGCATCTCCCGCCCCGCGCGCCCGATCAATCCGGCAAAGCGGGGGCTCTGGTGTTGCCGCGCGCTTACCACGTGATCGATGCCATTCGCTTCCGCGGCAATCTCTATGCGTCGACCGGCGCGGTGCCGCCCGGGCAACGCGCTTGGCACGGCGCGTCGCCGGGAGCGCTGCTGGTCGAAGCGGAGCTCGGCGCGCGCTTCGCCTACGCCGCGGACTACCCGCGGCCGTATCAGAGCGGGGTGTGGCGGCTGACCTTCCTCGTGCGTTTTCGCGACCGCCTGTATGCCGGGCTGCAAGACTACGAGCAGCGTGAGCCGAACGACTACGTCTACTTTGCTCCGCCCCGCGAGCGCAGCTTGATCGCTCAAGAGGACCTGCACGCGGCTCGCGTCACCGAGAGCGGAACCGCGCAAACCCTTCGCTGGTACGCGGACGGCGGGAAGTTGTATTGGATCGCTTGGAATCGCGAGGGCGTCGGGCTGCGCGTGAGCAGTGACGGCGACAGCTGGCGAGTCGTGTCGTTGCCGAAGGACGTGGGCGTGCCCACGGACATCGTTCGCTACCGCGGCGCGCTGCACGTGCTCACGTCGCGCTCCCTGCTGCGCCTAGACGATGCAGGTCCGACGGTGCTGACGCGCATCACCGACAAACGCTCGCCCTTCGAACTCGACGACAGCTTTTGCGCAGCTCCGCTCAGCGTTTTTCAAGGGGAGCTGTACGCCGGTGGTCAGCAGGGCGGCGCGTTGTATCGCTTCGAGCAAGATATTTAGCGTGATTTGTACCATGTGAGTCGAGCACGGTGTAGGCTCCGCGCCCTTCATCGTGTCTATCGTCACCGCACAAAACGTTCACCGATCTTTTGGTACCCACACCGTCTTGCGAGCAGCAGACATGTCGATCGCTCCCGGTGAGCGTGTGGGCGTCGTCGGCTTGAACGGCGCCGGGAAAAGTACGCTGTCGCGCATCTTGGCTGGCACCGAACCGGCCGACTCGGGAACCGTCTCGCGTAGGCGCGGCGCCTCCGTGGCCTACTTGGAGCAGGTGCCGCATTTCGAAGGCGATCCGACGGCATTCGAGGCCGTGACCAGCGGCTTGGTCGGCTGGTCCGAAGCCGTCGCCCGGCACGAGGCAGCGAGCGCGTCGCTCTCGCGCGGCGAGGGCAATTTGGAGGTCTTGCTCGAACAGCAGCACGCCGCGCAGAGCGACGTCGAGCGCTTGGGCGGCTGGGATCGGCAGCACAAGGTCGAAGCGTTCTTGGATCATCTGGGCATTCGTCGCACCGATGCCAAGGTCTCGAGCATGAGCGGCGGCGAGCAGCGGCGCGTGGCGCTGGCCCGCGTGCTCATCTCCAGCCCGGATTTGGCGATCCTCGATGAGCCGACCAATCACCTGGATGCCGAGACCATCGAGTGGCTCGAGCAATATTTGATCGAAGAGTACACGAACGCGATCTTGCTCATCACGCATGATCGCTACCTGCTCGACCGCGTAGCAGAGCGCACGGTCGAGGTCGCCAACGGTGAGGTGTACAGCTACGACGGCGGCTACCAGCTGTACCTGGAGCAAAAGGCCGAACGCCTGGCGCACATGGAGCGCACCGAATCCAATCGTCAGAACTTCTTGCGCAAGGAGCTGGAATGGCTGAGCCGCCAGCCCAAGGCGCGCAGCACCAAGCAGAAAGCGCGCATCGACCGGGCCGAGACGGCCAAAGCCGTGACCGGCCCGCGCATGGACCGCACGGCCGCGCTCGAGCTGGACATCGTGCGCAGCGGCAAGACCATCTTGGAGTTGCGCGATCTGCGAGTCGAAATTGCAGGCAGGGTGCTGATCGACAACCTGACCATGTTCCTCACGGAAGGCGAGCGCGTCGGCATCGTCGGCCCGAACGGTAGCGGCAAGACCACGCTGCTGAAGACCATGTTGGGTGAGCTGCCTCCCGCGGGCGGCACCGTCGTGCTCGGGCAGAACACCAAGGTTGCCTACTTCGATCAGCGTCGCTCCGGCTTGGACGACAGCAAATCGATCTGGGACAACGTGGTCGGCGATCAATCCAAGATCGAGCTCGGCGGTGAAATCATCGAGCCTCGCTCTTACCTCGAGCGCTTCGCGTTCGACCCGCACAAGCAGCGGCAGCAGGTCGGTTCACTGTCCGGCGGCGAGCGCGCGCGTGTCGCGCTGGCACGGTTGCTCCGACAAAGTGCCAACTTGGTGATTCTGGACGAACCCACCAATGATTTGGACACTGCCACGCTCGGCGCACTCGAGAGCATGCTGGTGGATTTCGGCGTGACGGCGCTGGTGGTCACCCACGATCGCTGGTTCTTGGATCGCGTCGCCACCTGCGTGCTGGCATTCGAAGAGGGCGGGAAGGCCGTTCGCTACCCCGGCAACTACGAGACCTATCGGCGTTTGAAGGCGCAGCTACAGAGCGAACGTGCCTCGCGTCCGCCACCTGCCAGCGCGGCGCCGACCGCGGCAGCAGCGCCCGCTCAGAAAAACACGGGCAGCGCCAAAAAGAAGGGCCTGAGCAACAACGAGCAGAAAGAGCTCGCCGGGCTGCCGGACGCGATCGAAAAGGCCGAGCTGCGCGTGGCCGAGCTTGGGCAAACGCTGGCCGACCCAAAGACGTACGCCGCGGGCGGCAAAGAGATCGCTCGCGTGACCGCTGAGCTCGAGCGCGCCAAGGCGGAGGTGGACAAGCTCACTTCACGCTGGGAAGAACTCGAGCTCAAGCGGGCCGAGTGAAAGCCGAGCTGTACGCGCTCACCCACCGCGGCAACCCCGGCGACGTCGCGTTCTACGGTGACGTGTGCCGGGGCGCGAAGAGCGTGCTCGAGCTCGGCTCTGGCTCGGGACGGCTGCTGACCGCGCTGGCGGGCGCAAGACGCCGGCTCGTGGGGCTCGAGCTCGATCCGGAGCTGCTGCTTTTGGCCAAACGCAATTTGCGCAATCTCCCGCCTGCGAAGCGCAAATCAGTGCGCGTGCTACACGCGGACATGCGCGACTTCGCGTTGAACGAGCGCTTCGAGCGCGTGCTCTTGCCGTACAACGCCCTTTACTGCTTGCTCGGCAAGCGCGCCGCGTTGGCCTGTTTTCGCTCGGTCCGTCGGGTGCTCGAACCGGGCGGCACGTTTGCCTTGGACGTCTGGAACGCCGAACCCTTTCAGCGCAGTCCTGGCAGACCCGGCGAAGACGACCCAGCGCCGATCGCCACGCTCAGCCACGCGGGCCGCACCTGGGACGTGTTCGAGCGCTCGCGCGTTCGCCGCGCTCAGCAACGCTTGGACGTGAGCTACGTGTACGTGCCCCGAGAGCGCGGCAGCGCGCTCGAAATCCCAATCGCGCAGCGCTATTTCTTGGCGGCCGAGGTTTCGGAGCTGCTTCTGCAGGCCGGCTTCGCGCTCGAAGCGCGCTACGGCGACTTTTCTGGCCGACGTTTCAGTGCGCGCTCCGCGCAGCTGATCGTGCTTGCACGTGCGATCTGAGTGTCGCGGATGCCAAACGCGAACCGTCCTTGACGGGCGATTCGACCACGCGGTACGCGGGAGGCGATGGTTCGGGGTTTTCTTTGGTTACTAATCCTGGCGAGCGCGGGTTGTGCATCGGAGCCGGCGCGGGTGGGGCGCGAGATCTTCGGCGGCCCCAGCTTTGCGATCTCCAACTCGCCGATGCTCGTGCACCCGGAGCAGCCACGTGTCGACGACGGGCGTGTATCGGCGACGTACTCGTTCTTGATCGAGAGCTTCGCAGAGTATCCGCAATCAGCGGCGCTCGGGCGCGCCAAGCTCAGCATCGCTGGACGGCAACCGAAGATCGTGTGCAGCGTCGCCGGGCACGCGCTCGAAGAGTTGATCCTCGAAGCGCGCGGGCGCTACCGCGTCGATTGTGCTTTCGGTTTCACGCTCACCGAAGTGCCGCTGGCCAAGCTCGGCGACGCGACCGCGCGTATCAGCATCCCCATGACGCTCAACGGTGCGATCGCCGAGATCGCGTTTAGCTACTTCTTCGTCCGTGAGGACGCTTCGTGATCGGTTGGGCGCTGCGGCTCTGGGGATTATCTGCATTCGCCTGCGCGCTGACGGTCGCGTCCGCACATGCCTCGGCAGAGGCCGGCAGCGCGCCAAGCGCGCGCATCGCTCCAAGCGCCCCAGCAGCCGTGACGGCTTCTTCGGGCCCGCCCCCGTGGCGAGCGGTATCCGCAATCGTGGGCCGCGAGCTGCTTGAATGGGGCGACCCACGCACCGGCTCCGCCAGCCGCCTCAACTCGAGTTGCGGCCTCATCCTCGAGGCACACTTGTCTGGCACGTCCAAGCAAAATTACCTCAATCTGAGCGCGCTGAACGCTGGCGAGAGCGCGGTCGACTTCCGTTTCAACGGCGTCACGGCTCATTTCGGCAGTGGACTCACGCGCCAACTCAGCCGTCGAATTGAGGTCAGCCACGCGGGCCCGGGTCCACACAGTTACTGGCTACACCGGAGCTTCGGCTTCCCCTCCAAGGCCGAGTTCGAGCATGAAGACCGGCTACGCATCGAAGTAGCGATTGAAATCCGAGACCAGGGGCTGTGCAACGCAAGTATCGAGCTCGTGCGGCGCAGCGACGTCAAAGTGCCAGAAAGCAGCTACGCCACGTACTCCCGCGGCCAGGTGAACATGGGGCTCAACCTGCACTTTGCCTCAACCGGTGATCTGCGCACCATTGCGAGCAACGTGAACCCAGGCTTCGACTTTGGCTGGATTGCGTTTCCTTGGGTGCACCATGGCATCGGCCTGGAATTTGGCGTGGACGCCTACGGTCGCCGAGGCCTGCCCGCGGTCGCGCCTGCTGCAGACGCCAACGCGGTCGTCGGCTGGTTTACGATGCTTACGTACTCGTACCGAATCCAGCTCTCCCAACGGCTCATCCCTCAATACGACTTCGGCGCTGGCCTGTATGGCTTGAGCGTCGATAGCGCGGAGGGGGAAGACCGGCTCGCCGCGACTACGTGCCTCAGCTTGCGCGAAAAACTCAAGTTGAACATCCTGCTCTCGACCTCACCAGACGGAACGCGCGTCGCGCTGGCCCCCGCGCTCATTCACAGCTACATCCCCGCGGGGCACTTCGGCGAAACGAGCGTTTCGGGGAACCTCTTCAGCGGCGCGCTGTATCTAGTGCTCGAGTGAGGGTGGTCCCCGAGTCGCGGCGCTAGAACGACCTCGCGGTTTTTGAAGCTGACGCGGCTCGAGCGAAGCGAGACCCGCTACGTTGGACCGAGGGGAGGCGTCAGCGCGCGGCATCCGTTTCGGCTGTCCTGACCTTCGATCCGCACGACCTCGACGCGCTGGCAACTCATGCCGAGGCCGTATCCGTCATCCGCGTGTAACCTCGCAACACCGCCGCCCAACAACGGCTTGCAGCAACGCGGATCTCGCTGCGCTCGACCGATGCTGCTTCTCAGCGCATCGTGACGAGCTCTTCGGATGCGGTCGGGTGAATCGCTACGGTGCGGTCGAAATCCGCCTTGGTCGCGCGCATTTTCACGGCTACGGCGAAGCCCTGGATCATCTCGTCGGCGCCGCGGCCAATCACGTGTACGCCGACGACGTGCTCATCGGGACCGACGCACACGAGCTTCATGTGCGTTAGCGCTTTGTGCTCGGTGACGGCGTAGAACATGTTGGTGAAGCGGGTGGTGTACGTCTTTACGGCTTCGCCGTGGAGCGCGCGCGCGTCCGACTCGCTCAGGCCGACGCTGCCGATGGGCGGGTGACTGAAGACGACGCTCGGAATGTCATGATAGTCGAGCTTTGCCTGTGATTTTCCGCCAAACAGGCGATCCGAGAGGCGGCGGCCGGCGGCGATCGCCACGGGGGTCAAGGTGGCGCGACCGGTGACGTCACCAATTGCGTACACGCCCGGTGTGCTGGTGTTCTGCCACTCGTCGACGACCACGTGCCCGTCTAGATCCGTGCGTACGGACGCGGCATCCAGGCCGAGAGCAGCGGTGTTCGCGTGGCGCCCGATGGTCCAAAACAGCGCTTCTACTGGCGGCAAGGCCTGTCCACCCTGGAGCGTGGCCACGAGTTCCCCGTTCGACTGTTTGGCGACGCTTTCGACGGTTGCGCTCAGGCGCACGTGAACGCCGCTGTTTTCCAGGGCTTCTCGCAGCGCATCGCCGAGCATGGCGTCGAAGCCGCGCAGTGGTCGCTCGTGGCGCATGGCCAAGGTCACGTCACAGCCCAGGCTGCGCAGCACGCCCGCGAGTTCCACGGCGATGTAGCCCGCGCCCACGATCAACGCGCTGCGAGGTAGCGAACGAAGCGCGAAGAAGCCGTCCGAGCTCAAGCCGAGCTCCGCCCCGGGGAGATCCGGGATGGTGGGCACGCTACCGGTTGCGATCAACACGTGCTTGGCCTCGAATCGGCGCTCACCGACCTGCACCTGATTGCCGGACAGCAAGCTGCCACGGCCACGGATCACCTCTACCCGATCCTTGGCCAGGTTCTTTTGGTAGTTGCCGCGCATGCGCTCGATGTAAGCCTCGCGGCGCTGGCACAGGCCGGCGAAATCGTGCCCGCGAACGGTGATGTCGAAACCGTAGCCGGAGGCGCTGTGCAGAGCGTCCGCGATCTCGGCCGCGTTCCACATCACCTTCTTGGGCACGCAGCCCACGTTCACGCAGGTGCCGCCGAGTTCCCCGGCTTCGACTAGGGCGACGCGCGCGCCGTACTCTGCCGCGCGGCGAGCCGACGCGAGGCCGCCGCTGCCACCCCCAATCACGAGATAGTCGAGGCTTTCCATTTGGCTCATGGTCATCGGGCTTTGGAGCTGGTTTTGCAAGTGTAGACGGTCAAACCAATGTCCACGGCTCGCCGATGGTAGTAAATGCGAGCGTGCCTCGCATCACCCGAAAAAAACGGCGATCGGTAGGGCTTTTTTGGCTCCTTCCGGGTGCGTTGCTGCTTGGCTGCGGGTTTCACCGGGACGTTGCCGCGGTCGAGCGGCTGCGCGCCAGAATCCACGACGAGATCGGCAGCGAAGCCAGCGTGAACGTGCGCTCCGCCTACGGCTCGACCACCGTCACCATTCGGCTCGAGAAATTGCCCGCCCTCGACTCGAAACTCCTGCAAAAACGAATCGAGGCATTGACCCACGCCGAGTTTCCCCAGACCGACTATGTCGTGGTGCTGGCCAAGCCATGATCCCAGCACTCCGGATAGCGGTCGTCGGCGTGGGCAACGTGGGAGCGAGTCATGCTCGCGAGCTCATGCTGGGCAAGGTCAGTCAGGCAACGCTTGCTGCCGTCTGTGATACCAGCCCCGAAGCGCTGGCACGCTTTCCCGGCGTGCCCGGCTTCGCGAGCCAAAGCGCCATGCTTGCCACGGGGCTCGCTGACGCCGTGCTGATCGCGACTCCACACTACGATCACACGCCGCTCGCGATCGAGGCTCTGGCCGCTGGCCTACATGTCCTGGTCGAGAAGCCGCTCGCGGTGCACCAGGCGGACGCCTTGCGCATGCTTGCCGCCTACGAGCAGCGGCCGAACCCGAGCCAGGTGTTCGGCGAAATGCTGGTGCTACGCACCGACCCGCGCTTCTTGCGCCTGCGCGCGCTGATCCAAAGCGGTGAGCTCGGCGTGCTGCGCCGCATGCATTGGGTGATCACTGACTGCCTGCGCAGCGACGCCTATTATCGCAGCAGTAGCTGGCGCGCGACTTGGCGTGGTGAAGGCGGCGGTGTGCTGCTCAATCAATGCCCGCATAGCCTGGACCTCTGGCAGTGGCTGTTCGGCATGCCCGCGCGCGTTCACGCATTCTGCGGCTTCGGACGCATGCACGAGATCGCGGTCGAAGACCAAGTGACCGCGTACCTGGAGTACGAGCGTGGAACGAACGGCGTGTTCGTGGCATCCACGGGCGAGGCACCGGGCAGCAACTATCTGGAAGTCGTGGGCGATCTTGGCAAAGTGGTCGTCGAACGCCAGGGGCTGAAAGTCACCCGCAACCGGACCTCGACCTTGGAGTTGCTGCGCACAGGCCCGGCTCGCCTGCCGGCGGCCAGCACGCAAACCGAAGACATCCCGCTCGCCCACGGGCCGAGTCCGCTCACGGGCATGATCCAGAATTTCGTGAACGCAATCCTCGAGGGTGAACAATTGGTAGCACCCGCGAGCGAAGGCCTCGCCAGCGTCGAGCTAGCAAATGCCATGATTTACTCGGGAATTACCAAGCAGACGGTCGAACTCCCACTCGACCCTGCATTGTATGTGGCGGAACTCGCCCGGCTGATCCAGCACGAGCGCCCTTAAACCGCTGGCCCGCGAGCCGTTGATGATCTTGAAGCACGAGCGCACGACATGAACAGCCCCCTAGAAGTGAGGAACTCGCGCTTGCGCCCAGTACGAGCGTTCGGCAACGCGCAGCTGGATTTTGCTGGAGACGAAAGCGACAGCGTCGTCTTCAAATTGTTCGAATCGGCGATCCTGGTCGTCGCAAGCCCGTCCGAGCAGCTGCGCCCGGCGTTGTCCGAGCTGGAGAACGCAGGCTTTTCCGTGGTCTTCATCTCCGATCCGAAACAGGTGGCGGCGCTGGCCTTCCTGCCGCGCTTCGCGCTGATCGAGACTGCGCTGCCGGGCGCGTTGGAATTGCTCGGGCGAATCAACACACCCGAGCCGGTGATGCAGGTGCTCGCGCTGCTCGGAAGCACGGAAGCGGAAGGGCCGGCGCTGACAGCGGGTGCTGCGCTGACGCTGCGCGGGCCGCTCGACGCCGCGACTCTGCTTTTGTGTATGCAGCGCTTCCGTGCGCAAGAAGAGCTGTTACGTCAACCACGGCACGTCTTCGATTCAGATCGCGAAAGTGTCCCGGCGACGATGCTCGAGTCTGTCTTGGCTACCATCGGACACGAGATTCAGAATCCATTGGCCGCCGCGTTGGCCAGCGTCGAGTGCCTGCGCGAGCCGGATCTGTCGCGCCGTTTGGACGAAGACGAACGGATGGCTGCCGTCGACGACGTGGGCATCGCCTTGCGTCGGATCCGCGACGTGATGAGCGCAGTCACCTCGCTCGTGCGAGGGACGGCGCCGGATCTGTCGCGATTGTCGCTGTGGGAATGCGCGGAGCGGGCGGTCCACGCCTTGCGTTCGCCGAACGTGCGCATCGAACTCGCGGGCGACGAAGAAGTGCGCGGTCTTGGCAACGGCGCCCTGCTCGATCAAGTGCTCGTGAATTTGCTGCAGAACGCGATCGAGGCCACGGAAAACTCGCCGAATCCTCAGATCCTGGTGCGCGTCTATCGGGCCGCTCTAGAAGCGCGCATCTCAATTCGCGACAACGGGCCGGGTGTGCCCTTGGAGCTTCGCCAACGCATCTTCGATCCGTTCTTCACCACCAAGGGCGAGCGCGGCACCGGCCTCGGCTTGGTGCTGGTGCATCACGCCGTGGGGCGGATGGGCGGAACCGTGACGCTCGGGCCAGCGCAAGTCGGGGCTGTGTTCCGCGTGCGCCTGCGCAGCGCCTGAGCCCTCATTCGACGAGCGCCTTCAAGAAGCGTTCGCCGTAGTGCTCGAGTTTGGTTGGCCCGACGCCCGAGATGCCCAACATTTGCGCGTTGGTTTTCGGCCGCGTGCTGGCCATTTCCAAGAGCGTCGCGTCCGAGAACACCACGTACGGCGGGACACCACGCTCACGCGCGATCTCCTTGCGCAGCGCGCGCAGGCGATCGAACAGCGATAGATCGGGATCGAGCATGGCCGGGGGCGACGAATCGGACCGATCGCGCTTGCGCGCGGCGCGTGCTTGCGCGCGCTCCTCCGGCGTGGCGCGCGCAGGCTTCTTCGAGAACAGCTCGAAATTCTGGCAAACGTCGCAGGATGTGCCGCAATCGGCCAGATCTTCCCCGAAATAGTGGGCCAATTGCGCGTGCCGGCAGGCGCGCGCTTCGGCCATGCGAAACACTTCTCGCGCTTGCGCGCGGGTGCGCTCGGCCTGCGCGTCGTCGTCGCTGGCGTCGGCGAAGCGATCATAAGCTTTGACCTCGGACCAGGAGTAGAGCAGCACGCAATCGCTCTCCAGACCGTCGCGGCCTGCGCGCCCGAGCTCCTGGTAGTAGCCCTCTACCGAGCGGGGCATGTCGTGGTGCACCACGAAGCGCACGTTCGATTTGTCGATGCCCATGCCGAAGGCGATGGTCGCGACCACCACGTCGATCTCGTCGTTCTGAAAGGCGTCTTGCACTTTCGAGCGCATGTCCGCGTCGAGGCCAGCATGGTAGTGACCGGCGCGCACGCCGTGCTTCTTCAGAAACTCCGCTGTGCTCTCGACTGTCTTGCGCGATAGGCAATAGACGATGCCGCTCTGCCCTGGGCGGCTGCGCGCCACGGCCAGCGCTGCCTCTTTGGCGGTACATCCCAGCGCGTCCCCCTTCGCGTACGCATGCAGACGCAGATTCTTGCGGAAAAAAGAGCCGCGGTAGCGGGCAGGCGAGCGCATCCCGAGCTGCTGCACGATATCGGCCGTGACTTGCGGCGTGGCCGTGGCGGTCAAGGCCAGCACCGGCACCTGCGGGAAGCGCTGCTTCATCCCGGAAAGGTTGCGGTACGCGGGGCGAAAATCATGGCCCCAGTGGCTGATGCAGTGAGCTTCGTCCACCGCGATCAGGTTCAGCTTGAGCTCACCGAGCGCGCGCCCGACGGACGCCTCGAGCCCTTCGGGGGCGCAATACAAGAGCTCGTAGCGGCCGGCGCGGAGCTCGGAGACGCGGGCTCTTCGCTCCTCTGCCGACAGCGACGAATTCAAATACGTCGCGCGAACTCCGACCTCCGTCATCGCGTCGACCTGATCTTTCATCAGCGCGATGAGCGGCGAGATGACCAGGGTGAGGCCGCCCAAGATACGCGCGGGGATCTGGTAAGTGATGGATTTTCCAGCGCCGGTGGGCATCACGCCGATGCAATCGCGCCCGCTCAGCACGGTATCGATGATCTCACGCTGTCCCGGCCGGAAAGCGTCGTAACCAAAGCACTCTTTCAAGACCAGAGCCGGGTCGCTCTGCTTGTGCGCTACTGCCCCTGCCGCTAGTGAACTGGCAATTGTCTTCAACATCTCCAGTAAGTCGGGCGAGAACGCACTCGGGTTGCGTTTCCAGGCCAACCGGAGCTCCGAAAGTCGAGCCTCGCAGTCCCGCTGCTCGCCAACCGAGAGCGCTTGGCCGGCGACCTTCTGCGCCAGCTCCTCGGCCGCCGTCTGCACCGATTCGTCGTTCATTGCGCTAAATGGGGGGCGGCAGGCATCGGCGCGCGCATTCTGCGCTGGAACCCCAGCTTCCGCCAATGGTGAAGCGGTTCAGCGAGGAGCGTGGACGATCAGGCCCCGATTTGGCCTGCGAGGATGGACGTCGTGACCTCCGCGGGTCACGGCGATCGAAGGTCCCGGCGGTTCCTCGTTGCACTCCGTGGTCGTGGTCGTGGTCGTGGTCGTGGTCGTGGTCGTGGTCGTGGCTGATGCCGAACCCATTCCCGAACGCGGCACTTGTCTGAACGGACGGGCCGTCGACATGAACGGATAATTCGAGCGATTCGTCACATCGTGCCCTGGCGACCGATGGGCAATCGCGCTCGTCCGACGACGGGTAGCCCTCGTGCAATGAAAACATGCTGTGTAAACACAGCATGTTTTCATTGGCGAGAACGCGGCTCAGGTCGCCCGCAACCAACACCGCGCGCACGAGTGTAAACAGAGCACGATTTCATTGGCGAGTGACGCGGCTCAGGACGCCCGCCCCAACACCGCGCGCACGAGTGTAAACACGGCACGATTTCATTGGCGAGTGATGCGGCTCAGGATGCCTGCCCCAACACCGCGCGCACGAGTGTAAACAGAGCACGATTTCATTGGCGAGTGATGCGCCTCGAGTACGTCGTGCTTCTGGCCGGTGCGGGTCGGTTAGCGGGCCAATGCAAGACGAGTTCGGTGTGCGCACAAAAGGGCGATTCGGCCCTAAACCTCGAGGGTGAATCGCCCGTTAGCGTCGACGAACGCAAACGACGGAGAACCTCTTGAAGAAAATCGCGCTCATTTCTACCTGTGTGCTCTTGGCAAGTTGGAGCGGCATGGCCGCGGCTGCTGATTTGGTCGTGGACGACTTCATTGACGGGAACGTCAACGGAGCCAAGGGTTGCGCTGGGGTTCAGTCCTCATACTTGACCGGGTTGGCAGCGGCGGGTGGAGCGCGTGAGTTGGTGTGGCACGACGCTCACAGCTGCGCCATCAACCCCGGTGGCGTACTGATGCGGGTGAGCGGCGGTTTCGTCGAGTTCGTCGGTGGGTCGGCGGCCGACGTAAGCGCACTCTGGGGCACCGCGATCGGAAAGTTCGGGACAGCAAACGTTGGCGCGGAGCTCAATATCGCGCGATCGCTCAACGACGCGATCGAAGTCGAGTTGGTTCAGCTCGCGAGTGGCAACGACACGTTCTCGGTCTCGGTGTTCAGTGGCGGCCTGGAGTACTCCTACTGGTTCTCGGCGCCGGTCGTGGGCAAGAATCGAGTGGCGTTGACGCAACTGAAGAACGGAGCGAGTTACCTCACGACCGCACTGGCTGCTGACATCGATGGCGTACGCTTGAGCGGGTATGACAACTACGGAGTGAGCTCGTTTGGTTCGGGCCTCCAGTTCGGCTCCATCAAGTTTACCGCGGGTGATCCGCACGCCTCGTTGATCAAGCAAACAGCTCTGGCCGCGGGTGTGGGTGGTTGCGCGGCCGGCGGCGTGCGCATCGATACAGGTCTAGATAATGGCGCCGGTGGCGCGACCGCCGATGACGGGCTCTTGAGCAGCAGCGAAATCACAGCCACCACTACGCTTTGTAACGGTAGCAATGGGGCGACCGGGGCGACTGGCGCGACCGGGCCCAATGGTGCGACCGGTGCCACTGGCGCGATCGGTGCCACTGGCGCGACCGGGCCTGCTGGTACAACTGGCGCAACCGGAGCCACTGGCGCCACCGGGCCCGCTGGTGCGACGGGCGCGACGGGCGCCAGCGGCGTGAATGGCGCCACTGGCGCCACCGGGCCCGCTGGTGCGACGGGCGCGACGGGCGCCAGCGGCGTGAATGGCGCGACTGGTGCCACCGGCGCGACTGGTGCCACCGGCGCGACTGGTGCCACCGGCGCAACTGGTGCCACCGGCGCGACTGGTGCCACCGGCGCGAAGGGTGCTGATGGAACCAACGGTACGGATGGTGCGAAGGGGAGTGATGGCCTGAACGGTCTGCTGTCCGTTACTGCCGAACCCGCTGGAGCAAACTGCGCTGACGGTGGCTACTTGGTTTCGGCCGGTTTGGATGACAACGGCAACGGCACCCTCGACAGCGAAGAGGTGGAGACCACCAGCTATGTTTGCGGAATCGTCGGAGCAACGGGCGCCGACGGCAAAGATGGCGCCGACGGCCTCGACGGCAAGGATGGCGCTGACGGCATCAATGGCGTCGACGGCGTGAATGGCGCCGATGGTCTGCCAGGGCGCAAGGGTGCCGACGGAGGCTGCTCCACGAGTGGAAAGCCCGCGGGCTCAGCAGCACCTTGGTTGCTCTTGTCGCTCGCCTTCGGGGCCGTGCTTCGCGGTCGCCGCCGTCGTACGGCGTGAGCCTTCGGACCGGGTGATCGTGATCAAGAAGGCCTCCGAAAGGGGGTCTTCTTGTTGAAGCTCGCGGCCCGGCGGCGCTCGGTCAGCCGAGTGATGTCGCGGTCGAGCTTGAGGAAATGCGCGTAGCTCGAATCGGCGACGGTGTGCAGTGCCCAGCACAAGTGGTTCACGGCCGTCCGCATCCGTGAGCGGCTTCGCATCCGTGAGCGGCTTCGCATCCGTGAGCGGCTTCGCATCCGTGAGCGGCTTCGCATCCGTGAGCGGCTTCGCATCCGTGAGCGGCTTCGCGTAGAAGCGCTGCAGGCGGGCGATCGCGATCGATCACGCCGCTGTCGAAGTGTTCGCGTGGGTGGTAGCTCCGAGAGCGCAGATCTGGGGCGTCGATCCCACTCGGCGGCTGATGTCCATGTGGCATGGGGCGCTGAGCCCCCGAACGGTCGATTTTCATTCGTCTTTCGACAATTCAGGTGGGCAACCAGCAATTGCAGTCATGTTGATCATGACGCGGACGCTCCGCTCGATTTCCGGGCTCTGTCTCGCCCTCTTGATTCCCGCGTGCGCCTCCGATGGCAACGGTTCTTCGGCAGCTGGCGCTAGCGGCAAAGAGGGTGGGACTGGCAATGCGACTGGTGGAACGTCCGGAAGTCCCAAGGCTGGGGCCAGCGGTAGTTCAATAGGAGGGACGACCGGTAATTCGACGGGCGGAACGACCGGGGGTTCGACCAGCGGGACGACTGGCAACTCGAACGGTGGCTCGACTCCAGGCCAGGCCGGGGCGACTGGAGGCGGCGGAGCCACGACGGTTGGCATGGCGGGAAGCGCGACCGGTGGTCAATCCGGAGGGGCCGGCGGACCAGCGGGAAGCACCGGAGGTGGTGGCGGACAGGTGAGTGGTTGCGTGGGCGGTCAGGCGTGGCCCACCGCCAATCCCACGGCTGCGGGCCCGTTCGAGGTTGCAGCTGACAAGGGCGTGGGGCCCTTGGCGGGCTACACCCCCGATCCGATTTACGGCGACCAACAACAACGATTCAATATCTACCGACCGAAGAACCTTGCGAGTAGCGGGTACTGCCACCCGATCCTGGTTTGGGCGAACGGTCACACCGACAATCCAGAGCCGAATGCTCCGCTCTGTGTCGTCGATTCCGGCGCCAACAAGTGGTGTGGACAGTACTTGCCGATGATGAATCATCTCGCCTCGCACGGTTTCTTGGTGATTGCCTCGCTCAGTACCACCACCTCCAAAGGCGACCCGCTGCCCACGATCTCCGGCTTGAACTGGCTACTTCAGCAGGCGGAGGATTCGAGCAGCGCCTACTATCATCGCCTCGACACGGCCAACATCGGACAGCTCGGCCACTCGGAGGGCGCGATGTCGACCTGCATGGTCGCAGCAGAACCGCGCTACAAGGCACTCGCCACGATTTGCGGCACCAGGGCGCTCACCGGCGTTCACACTCCGATGCTGTTTTTCTGCGGCGGCAAGGATACCGTGGTGAAGTGCGACGGAGTGAGGGATGTCTTCCTCACCGTCAAGGACCAGCCT
>Ga0247760_1000034_pt1 | contig 113183 bp, 123 predicted proteins | sample UWRJL171409R4_FD_179936 | JGI IMG/M metagenome (GOLD analysis project Ga0247760, IMG submission 179936) | Plant litter microbial communities from Arlington Agricultural Research Station in Wisconsin, United States - UWRJ-L171-409R-4 | ecosystem: Environmental > Terrestrial > Plant litter >...
GAAGAAGATCAAGAGTAGATACAGGAGCTGCGCGGAGCGCAGCTATATAGGCGGAGACCCGCCTCCATGGGAGCGGTGGTCTGGGCTCTCAGCCCAGACCCACTTTGGGGCCTTAGCCCCGTGACACGAATACCACGTTCGAGCACTGACCGGAGTTGTCAAGAAAGATGCCGTTGATGAGGTTGATATGCCTCGTGCTGATCGGGAAGAAGGGGAAGGTGAATTTATCGTCCATCCTTATTTTCCCATCATGGCCCTTGTGGAACTCGAGTTTCGCGCCGTCAATGATGCTGGAGTAGCTGTTGCTCGGCTTTGCGACGGGAAGGTCGTGTAGTATTCCTCTGCCCTGGTCTCCATGTAGCATTTCCGCCTTCTGGCGGACCTGCTCCTTCCACTTCCTGATATCTTCATTGGCGTCTTCAAGAGGGTCCGGAAAGGAGCAGTCACGAAGCACAATCATCAGCTTGGGTGATACAGGGGTGAACATGTGGAGGGGGGTGTGGATTGAACTCTCCCGGACGCCCGTCTCTTCGTTTTCCGTGCACGCGTGAGGTCCCTCAAAGATCCCACAGCTCGCATCCGTCAAAATGAACTCGTTGTATGGGTCGGAAGGAGTGCAAATGGCTGTATAGTAGCCCTCCATGTCGCCAATAAACCACAATGCGTCAAGGGGGTACATTCGCTTTGGGAGCTCCTTCGTCCACTCGTCCTCAACATCTATCTCGATATCGATGATCGCTTGGATGTTATCGAACCACACATCTAGAGGCCGCTTGTATCCTTTCTCAGCCATATACTCGAGCATGAGCTCGCGATCGCTCGACATGTATTCCTCGGGTGTATCGCGGTTGAAGCGGCGGTGAAAGTTGAGAGCGCAATACTTGAGGAGAAAGATGAACTTGCGGAGGAGGTTGCGCTCGCCCCGTGTCAGGCAGACCGCCGCCGTCCCTTGGTGTGGATCCTGAGGCTCCTCGTAAGCCTTGATGATCTTGCGGAAGACCCTCGCGGCTTGACTTTCGAGCTTGCCGAGCATGGACTCGATGCTTCGCTGACGGCCAGAAGCATTCTCAGCCACTTCATATGCGTTCATTTGGCCTAAGATTTGCTTCACCGGAACTTCACGAAATACCGGGTCATCCGTGGTGAGATCCAAAGTGCGAACGACGCTTTCGTTATAGTATAACCCCTCCTCGTTTTTTCGCTTTCCCCGCTTCCGGCCGCCCTCGGGCTTGTAGGGGTGGCTGAAATTGCGGATGAGGAACTGAGGCATAAAGTGTTGATACTGAGGCGGAGACATTTTGAACGAGATGTGGAATCGGGAACAATATGAAAGAGATCGATGAAGCGAAGTTCTTGAGGTGCGAGAATTTGGACGATGACACGAGATTGGGGGACCGCAAATGGCAGCAATGCCGATGAGGCCTACAGGAGGAGATGTCGTGGTCCAATCACAAGGAGATGTCTGCCCCAACATTCTCATTAGTTATCACCGCTGAGGATACAGAAGTGAAATGCCTGATAGGCATCCATGCAGCAATCGTAAGTGCCTTCTCTAAGAACCCCCTCCGAACATCACCCTAGGCTCTTACTATGGACACCATTATTAGCGCTCTGCTAAACAAAGGAATCTCAGCGCTATAAATTGGTAAGAAGGACTACGAGCGCCCCGTCGCAACCTCCAACCCGCTTTACCGTTTCTTTAAGCCCGGCTGTATAGTGCAGCCTAGGTAGATTTTCGAGGTTAGAACTATCATCCGGGTTACTAAATTACACAATATCGCTATTACTATTAAAAACGGCGGCCACTCGTACACGGGGTCCTCTATGGTAAAGGAAGGCATCTCCCTCGACCTGTCTAAATTTAAAGACGTTACCGTCGATATAGGCGCCGAGACCATAACTCTATAGGGCGGTACGCTCTGGAGACACTTATACAAGGCCCTCGTTAACGGTAGCTATAGCGGATACCTCGTTAACGGGGGTAGATGCCTTACCATAGGAGTTAGCGGCTTTATTCTTAGGGGCGGCTTAGGTCTATTTATGAGAAGTTTCGGTATAAGCTGCGATACCCTTAAAGAAGTAACTATCGTTACCGCTAACGCGCGGACTATGATAATACGGGATACCGACAAGCACAGCACCAAGTAGGGCCGGCTTTTCTGGGCTCTCTGCGGTGCTGGAGGTGGCAATTTTGGCGTTGTGGTCGAAATGAAGCTCAAGCTCCAGAGATTGACGAACGATGATGGTCTCGTAGTTTTAGGCTAGTATACATGTTATCCGAAGCTGGATAACGCAGCAATGGAAGAGTTCATGAAAACCATGGATGAGTTCTCCAGATCACGATTGATAGTATCTGGCGGTGCGAACCGCCACGGACCGACAGCAAACTAGGCGTCGAATTCTTCATTCATTATGATGGATACAAGCTCGCCTTCGATCGGCTGATCGACAGCTCGATCCACCAAGCGGATCTCACCAAGCAGCTCAAGCGCCGCTCCCTCGCGGAGGATTCCACCCTTTACCTACACCAGTCCCTTGTGACCCAGTGGTCCGAAGAGACCACCCGAGCGATTCCCACAAACCCACCCTATAGAATCTACAGGTCGATTGTGTTTGGCAACGACAAGGCGGTGATCGCGAAGATTACGTCTACCATCCGCGAGGAGATGAAGGCGTTTCGGAAGCAGTTCTCCGACGAACAGGTCTTGCTTGAAGTCACATGGATCCACGGGAGAGGAAAGACAACCAAGAAACGGGCCGCCGCTGATACCGCCTTCCCATGGCGCAGTGGCATCTGCCTGCCACGTGTATATTATGGTCCGATGGCAAGCCAAGTGGTTAGAGCACGATATGCGGCAGTTCCTACGACAGTTCCGTGCGAAGCTCCGACCATACTCCATAAATGGGCTGGCGGCGTTCGTCAACTTCCCCGACAAGACCCTATGCGGGCACGTGTACGAGCGGACCTACTACGGCGATAACCACGTGGAGCTGAGGCGGGTGAAGGCTCTTTGGGACAAGGACAACTTCTTTAAGTGGGACCAGGGCGTTCGGTTGCCCCAGCCTTATCCTGACATTGGCGCGGCTGCGAGTAATCAAGGAACGGCCCAGCAAGACGATGCCACGCATTGCAATGATGTAGTGTCCTTGGGTTCATGTGCAGGGCAGCATTGGGAGTACTTTGAACCCCTTCCAGCGAGGGAGGCTTTAAATTTCAACATCGCAGGAGGGGAGCGGATGGTTCGAACGCTGACTGACTTAGGACTCTAGTTGTCTTTTTCCCAAAGCCGCCTGGAACAAAATAAGTATGGGCGTGTCTTCTATTCCTAGAATCTGTTTCTTATGGGTTAGCCCCAGAACATAACGAAATCAAACGGAGGTTAAGAAAAAGGCACTGACCAAGGTTTTTTGCAAGCAATATTCAATCACATTGTCCATCCCACAGAAAACGCTAATAAAGTCGTGGGTACACATCGGGCACTAAGATATGCTCTCACGCGTCGAAATCTATCCTCAGCTACAAGGGCAAAACTTCTCGACTCCCCCAAAGCACTGCGGCCATCATAACAGAATCGGTGCATAAACTACTCCAAGCTTAGTGATCGGGTAACGAGTCACACTTCCCTCTGTCACATAGGATCCAGCAGTGCCATGAAATCCGACGATCCGCCAGTTCTCAGGAGCAGTGAATGCCATCGTTTCCCCCTTGCTGATTCCGATGAAGAGTGTTTTATCCAGAGATATCCTGAATCCGATAGAGCTTATAGCGGAAATGGTGTTGTCCCGCGTCATGTATACCTAGGTCAGATATTCTCCTTCCGCAAATGAGATGGCCTTTCCACCCTTAGCGTCTTTCGAATTGGGGGATAATATTACGCTGGAATGCCGGTAAAGTAGAGATATATTGCCTGGATTTGAGGCTTGGTGCGGTCGTCATTCCAATAGCAGTTGAGTTGCTGAAGATGTCCAAGACTAGCAGAGAAAGTTGGCATGTACTGCAAGCAGAAGAGCATGGCATCTGTCCCTCTAGTATTGACGGAGGTTCCAGAGAGGCCGCTTGTAATGTAGGAGCCCAGACTAGCGATTGTTGAGGGGATGTCGACCCTAGGGCGTTGTCAGTGAAAGTCGCGTAATAACAGCGAAGGATGAAGACAGGGAACGTACCGCGGTGCTATGGTAGTAGGTCCTGATGTAGATGCGTTCGTAGACTCCGGTGTGGGAGAGTTTGCAGGCGCTGGTGTAGATGTGGGTGTTGTGACCGGGACCGAGTCGTCGAAGTCTTGAAGGATGGCTCTGATTTCAGCCTAGCTGTAGCGCACGAACTCTTGATCATCCCTCTTTTCATGGATGAACTTTTTAGCCAACTCTAGCCTGCTGTTATAGAGAAGATGTTCAGACCTAACTAGCGCTGCACCCTTCATACAATTTCCCCTCTACTGTTCTGAGCTGGGAAGTTAAAGGTGCGCAGCAACTGTAAAGAGATTTAATCACGCAAGGACTTAAAATATACAGAAGTTGACAATCTACCTCTATACGCGTTGTGTCTATCAGTGCTATAAAACGGATGACTAGTTTGTTTTAAGATCCAACCCCGGCTCCTACGTCTCATCCCACTCCTGCATTTCATCCACCGCACTCCTCAAGCCGCCCTCTGTAATAACTATCTTTAAATCACTTTAAAACTTTAACTTTCTAACGTCCTTACCAGTATGCTTAACCGCCTCTGTAGGATTCCTCACTCTCCTCCTCAGACCTTACCAATTCTCCTTATCTTCACTTATAGCCTTTCTACTCCTCTCCCACTCCGACGCTACCGTTTCATTTATGTCCTTAACAGTAACGCTCTCTTTAAGGCTTAAACTATAAACACCGTTATAATTATATGCACTACATCCTTAAACCCCTTTAGCTTATTCTTTATCTACTTTAGATAATTACTTATATGTCAGGACCTAGGTTATGACTTAGAGGGATCTGTGACGACTCTACAGGCCGTCACTAGGGCCGGAGCGGCCCGACTAAACCCCTGCACAGGGAACAGTGCACACGGTGTTATGCACTGGGCCAGGAGTGAAAAGACATAAAGCTCTTACAACTAACTAGTAATTGCTTAGTCTTAGTAACAGCGCTTAACTGCTAAGCACTCCCGGAGTCACTAAGCAGAGGGTGCTTAGTAACAGAATGCTCAGTTCTTAAGTAATCAGGCCTTACTAAGCAAGGTACAAAGTACCTTTTAAATAGCTAATATAAATAGATATTATCATAATTATGATAAACGTAAGGGACCTTTATTAGCATTTATCACTCTTACAGGCCTTACAGGCCTGTTAGGCTCTGGAATATATTGGCTTGTATGCTATAGTTTAACACTTGTTTTATAATTTTGCTTTATTTAGTTAATAAGAGATATTTTGTAGTGAAAATAGCAATTTTATATGGGAAAATGCAAAACGTCGATACTTTTGTCGCCCCATTGTAGTTAAGAGACAAAAACCTACACTACTAGGTGCATCAGACAATTTTTAATGTGATTCTTCGCTGGTTCGAGTAGCACGCAACGAAGTAACTCCTAGGAAAAGTTCGGGACACTTTAGCGAGCCCTATCCTGCGTCGCTATCTTGAAGAGTCACCGACAACCTTGAGCATCGCTTATGACGGCGCAAGTAGGATCCGACCCGGTTGGCTCACTCAAAGTAGCCCGAGGACTGAACGTTGCTATATGTCTCCACTTTGATTCCGTCTCATACTTCCGACATAAGATCTGCTGTCTGCCTCGATAGAAGTTGGGAATTCAAATTGAGATTACAGTGGAAGCTTGGCACGAGCTACTTACTTGGGTTTTGCGCTTCTTCGCTTGAGTGGATTTGACCGCGCAGACCGAAAGATTAAGTGGATTTAGGATACTTTCCAGAGAAGGTAACTTTCGCTTCAAGAGGGCTCTGGTCCAGATCGTTTCTTTGATAGCACAAAGACTGCTCTCGTTTGTTGGCATCCCGTGAGCGACAAAATCTCCAAGGAAAAGCGCAAGAGGACGACGGGAAGTAAGAGGTCAAGAGGACAACCGAGACATTGAGGGGGCGGGGCAGGTTGGACACGGACCATCGAGGAGGGGTCGCCTTCTCGATTTCCATTTCCCACTCAGGCAAGACCTGGCATCTCTAAGCCGCTCTAGCGCCCACGCAAATCGATCCCACTTCATTTTTTATGCTGCAGCCACTGCTCATAATCCCCATCAACTCTTTTTACTCCTCTGCCCAGATGCCTTTCCGGGCGTTGTCTAATTGCCTCCTGTTTGAGCATTTCACCATCCAGTAGCCAGCCTTACCGACAGCTCGGAACCCCATGACGCGACTCAGGCACGGGCCGAATGCTCGTAATACGGCCAATCCTGGATCGTTCGCCCGCCGAGCCGTTCCATCTCCGATTGCAACTGGTAAGGGAGGCCTGTGATTGTGCTCGGTCGGCGCTTAATTACTCTCTGGGCCTCTGGGAAAGGCCACAGGCGATTGAGCACATGACGCTCAGTGTACCCAGCCTTTTTGGGGGCTATTGTCAACAGGGCTGGAGAATGAAGGTCTCCTTTCTGCGGACTGAGCTGGCAAAAAAGTGAAGGAGCTCCCGCGTCATTATTAAATTCGCTCCTCAGCAATCCTGGACAGATTGCGGAGGCGACAGGCGTCAATACAAGCCCGCATGAACAACGCTCAGCTCCCAGCCTTCAACGCGATATGCAACGACGGGAGACGCCGCAACGGTGCCTAAAATGAGAAGCTGCTCCTTCCCACAATCGGCGCACACGTGTTTCCTGCCGGCATGCATTGCAGCATACCATCTTTCTTCAACCAAATGACTCAGGGCCAACAGCCATCAATGCACCAACTAATATCCCGTACCGTATCTTCGAATTGCGTGGACGCGGGGGATGCGAAGGACGCGAGAGGCGTGAGGGATGCGAGAGACGCGAAGGAAAGGCCTCGTTTCCCTCTTAACCTCGCGCGCATGACCATTGGTCGTTGATAACTCTGGGGGACTCCGTTAATGCCGACACGCCAGCTCAGCGGAGCTCCTTGTGTTGGATCCCACTGAGTGTTTTGGCAAGTGCCAGCCCACCACCCAACAGCTATTAGATTAGTTTTTATGCAGACCAACGGCCTTGGTCTCTTCCGCGACACCACAGAATTCATCAAGTTTTCCAGATTTGGTTTGTGGCGTTCATCATCTTAAACTCGCAGAATGCGAGGCCTCGCGGATGACACGTATTATTTGTGGCAGGGGCATGAGCCGTTTAAGTTGGAGGACCAATCAGCACGGTTCAGAACGCTGCAGCCCGATGGGACCTTGATATGCAGGGTGAGAGATGTCCAGCGAGAAAAACTGGCTGGGCCCAGGTCGCTACAGTGATACATTCGCATAGAAGCATGTCAGCTAGACGATGAGCACTGCAGGACCCGAGGCTCTGGTATGGCTCATTTCGGCTAAGGTAGGCCCCAAGCCTTCGAATCTTCAAGCGGGAGAACAGAGTTCCCTTCTTGATCCCCATTTTTGTTTTCTTCAATGGCTTGGTTATGTACGCTGGAAGCTACGAATGGAAAACTCGGCACCCGACAACCCCCTGAAAGAATCTGGAAGCTGGGCCCATTCTGGATTCTGTAGCCGGCTCACCGCTCACCACCTCTGATGTGATCGGCTGGCATCTTCCCTAGTCTGTAGGGCTTGCGGTGCCGAGCTATGGCGAGCGAATCACGACGCTCGACCACGGCTCTGAATGGCTAGTCTCGATCAAAACTTGAGCTTCTGGTCAGCAAAAGCCACCGCTGTGCTGTTCTGCTTCTCTTTGCTTTGCTTTTCTCCTGCGTGGTCCTTCTGTTTGACCCACAGCAGTGTCTGTATAAAGTCTGTTCAGACTGCCATACCTAGGGAGATCACAGATCATTCCTCTCCGTCTCTCTCTCCATAGTCTTAAGACCTCTCAGGACCCCGAGCTGCATGGTTCCCACCACACGTCGCACGGATTACAGGATCAATTTAAAACGCCGCGCAAGTGTGGTTAATCTCCAACATGCATCACGGTTCGTGTCGGAACCAGATTCCGTCCCTTTCCTTCGAGCAGCTGGATCCGAACGCTTGGGTGCTGACCAAGGAAATCGTGCAGCGTCCCATACAACTAAATATTCAGCCGGTCTTGAAGGGGTTGGCACCTGGGGTTCACAGGTCGCCCAGGAAGGTATGGCCACCCCCTCCCCACACCTTTTCATGCCCCCTTGCTCCCTGCCCCTCCTTTCTGCAACGACAACTAATTCCCAGGATTTTGGCACCAGGGGCGGGGTATGGAGGGGCTCCACGCCACCAAGCCCAATGCCTGGACAGTCATGGCAGTGCTGCTCTGGAGGATCCAGAAGGGCGGTGTGAGAGGCACCGCGGGGACTTCGGAGATGCAAACCGCCCGCTATTATGTCCCAATGCCACTAGCTGGACGCCGCTGAGGGCCTTGTATGGCAGATCGCTGGATTGTGGCTGTTTTGTCGGCGGGCAGAAGGGCATCGAGGAGGTACGATGCCGGGCCTTTGACACGGGAAATGGGTCAGGACAACCGGCGCTAAGTAAGCCACAGGGAGGATCCATCAAAGGAGTTGTGATGGCCGCAGGGCGGGTGGGCGGTGCGGCACGAGGAAAGGGAGCTGCAGGCGTGGTTCGGGGATAAAGCCTCCCGTTTGGTTCATCAGACGCTACAATTTAATTATAGCATCCTTGGGAAGACTTGGTAGTGCGTGACCTGGGCCCTTTCACAGACGCTCGGCGATGGCTTGATATTACACTGCCGTCGAGCCCCGAGTCGACACGGTAGGATTGCCTGCAAGTGGCGATAACCAGCCGTGGTCTGCGAGATACCGCGTCATCCCAGTGTGAAGGCAACTATGGCGGTGGAGGGCCTGGCCGACCCCAGGACCAACAGGCACTATCGCTCCTCCGCTGCAAAGATGCGGTCAAGAGTCAGACTCTCCCGATAATTGCAGAACAGGAACTGCAGAACAGGGAGAACTCCTCGCGCAGTTGGCGGTGTGACAAGTCGCCAGACGTCGGGCAGCGTGGCTTCTCGGAAGGGGGTAGCGAGTGTTTCGTGCAAAGTGCAAACACCGACTGACAGAAACCCGCCACCAGCTGAAGAGAGGTACCTTGGCTGGCCTGAATTCTTGCGTCGCGAGCAAACTGGGTTCCGGCTATTGACAAAGAAGGATTATTATTGTTATAATCGTACACGCGTGGACCTTGGGGTCCGTATTGAGTACATGCGGTCTTTGCTGCGTTGCGAAGTCGAGAGGAAACCGTGCCAAGGCCAGGTGAAAACTGGCGCAGAATCCAGCCCTCGTGGTAGCTTCACTTTTCGGTCCAGCGATTCAGGCGGCCACGCCGAACGCCGCCGCCGTGGAGGTGACATCATCACTTTGACCTGCGGCCGTACCAGTTGGTTCACGCCACTAAAATCCCCCACTGCTGCCTCGCCGCGTGCTGTCGTTCCTCCAGCGAGTCTGTCCGCCGTGGTGGTATGGTTTGTGTCGCGCGAATGGCCTTCTTAGCGGGACGCTGTCGCGTCGGCCTGTAGCTGGCGAGTGACGAAGGAGGATTGCTACGGAAAAAAGGCATTTCGAACTCGAAGGCTTCCTTGCTGAGCGGAATATTCTGTTTCTGCACAGCACACCAACGGGTAAAAGCGTTGAGGAGCTGCGGGCCGTTGGTCAATGTAATCTGCTATTGCATTCTCCTGGGCAGAGAGCAGGTGTTGGCAGGCGGCTGTTGATCAATTCTGGCGCTGTCGTTGGTCAGCCATGAAAGTGGAGTGGGGCATGGTAGCCTTTGCCGCAACTGGGGGCTCTAGGGCGCGCTCCGGGCACGTATTATGGCCCGTATTATTCACGAACTGGCGCTCTTTCCACCATCCTCCTCGGACCTCCTTCACGTCAACCTCGTTCACATCATCCTCGCTTCTTGCTCCAGCTCCGTTTCTCGGCCCCCTTTTGGGCCCTTCTACCTGTCGTCAGCCTCGCCGCAGGACAATAGGAGAGGAACGAAGCGCCTGGCCACCTTCGACTCCACTCCCCGCGCGCCGCCGTAGCAGCATCAACATGGAGAGACGATCGCAAACCCCGTGAGCCTCGGGACGATGCCATCTCCCTCTCTTCGACGAGGAGCGTAATGACACTACAGCGCAGACTCAAGACAGACCCCGACGGTCAATTCCCAAGCCTCCCCTCCCAGTGCCCGGGTCGAGACCGGATGTGAGAATACCATCGCCGTGACGCAACCGAGGGCTTGGAGCCACCAAGAGCCTTGATGCCCGCCAGCGCTTCCTGAGCTTCTGTACCTAGACAGCTGGCATCAGCGAGTTCACGACCTGACACCCCCTCCCGTGGATAAGCGGCGGACCAACACACCGAGAGCGAACGTGGACGGCCGCTTATGGCAAACTCTTGTTTACCGAAACAATTCATCTCGAAAAAGGGCTAGGAGCAAGCCGACGTCAGTATCCGACACGAGACAACGAAGCCCAAGGAATTTCTACGTACACCGATCCCAGGCGCGCGCGCGAAACGCTCTCGAACAAGCCCCTCGGTACGCACCGCTCGAAAACCGTTGGCTTGTACCACTGTTCCTAAACGCCAACCTACGGCAACCCTGGAGGCATTTATCCGTCAGGCGTACGTTGAGTGCGCCGTGGGATCTGCCCGGCGCTAGCTAACATGCACTTCTACCTTGATGGTTGCCGAGTCTGCTGAAATCTGACGACCTGGCTGGACATAAGAGAACTTGGATCGGGGGCCAAGATCAGATTCCCTTGGCTAGCCATTGGTGTTAGCGCGCATCTCAGCCAGTAGCATGATATTCCGCTTGTTCCTCTTCCTCTTAGAACTGTACTAACCTGGCGAGTTCCTGCAGCACTCACCTTGCGATTTGCCGGCCGCCGTCGCACCTACGAAAAGGCTGGCAGTTCAGACCAGCGACGAATCCTCCAAGCGAACCGAGTTGAGAATACAGGAAGGAAGCAAATAGCGCAGGGCCTGGCTACTGGGAGTAAAGAACATACGGACCATGGACTGGGAGGCAGCGGTCGTGTCCGAGGGGAAGGGTGAGGGGTCAAACACAAGAGAAAGACGCCGACAAGATGCTGAACTCGACGCCAAGATTGTGGCCTTGCGCGACTGGCAACCAATTAGCCCAGCTCGCACGGCGGGAGTTTCTCTCGCAGCCATATTGGTCGAGGCTCCGAAAGCCGCTCAGAGACACATACCGCTGGCATGCTCCTCCCTTCTTGCTTGTTTGGGGGCTTTTCTTTGGCAAGGCTGCCATGATAAGCTTTCTCTCCAACAGCTCGATCCCTCTCGCCATATCGCATCGAACATACTATACTTTCCTCATTCTGTTGCTGCGTTGGTCTGGCCCTGACCCCTTCCAGCTGGCGTCAACACAAATCGGTCAGGGCTGCCGAAACCATCCTGACTGGCTGCGCAAGCGATTGACTCGGGACGCCTACCCGCGCCCATGCTGTTGGGCCTTGACAATCTGCAGTACCGGGTGCAGCAGTGGTATCTCGACAAGGCCTCTCGTGGCCTGCATAACCCCTGGTCAACAAGATTGATCTGCATCACCAGTTTCTACCCGACTTTTGTGCCAAGAGTGAATGACCTCTGGGCAGAGGCGGCGGGGCCGAGGTGTTATCTTTGTCGAACCGGCCCCTGTTGATGCTCATCAGGTGGCCCCAGCTGGTGTCCAATTTCTAGGCGGCCGCCCTTCTCCTCGAGCATGATCAAGCATCTGGGGGTTCGGTCCTAGCCTCAAAGCTGTATGTCGGCAATGATTCAGCAGAGCAAGCCGCCCTGACCTGGCGGCTAAACGAGTACGCCGCCGGAACTCGGGATCAGGCCCACCACGCCTTCGGTTTCTTCGCCTCGCTCCCGACGTTAACACCACCGTCAGCCTCGCCGACGTCGCCGACGGCTTTGACGTCGCCACCTTGCTATTCTTGGCGGGCGGGCGGGCGCTGTCGCTACTGGCTCCCAGCGTCGCATCGTGGGGTCGGTGGGCGCGGCCCATTATGTGGTTGCTGATTCGGAGCGTTTGGAAGAGCATGGACCCTACCGTTCGGGCAGGCCGGCGAACTCTTAAAGGCGTAGCCCTCACGCTCAAGGCTCCGCTATTCGGTCGGGCCGTTGGGCCGTTCGGCTCGTTGGGTTGAACCCCATCTCTTCTGCCTGTCACGCTAAGGAACCCAAACTCTCGCTACCGCCCCAATTACGAATCTTCCTCCCAGGGTCACTGATCCCCCCTACGGCACGGCTGCCGTAGACATGGACATTCTTGTTGCGCCAACGTCCCGCAGATTGACCTACAACCTTCTATGCCGTCTCCCTGACATCATACTGCCATGCATCACGAGCCAGGTAGACGACGTCAGTCCATCTGCTTACGACGCAACGAGCCCGATCTTTATGCGGCTCCTCCTCGGGGCCCATCGATTATGACGACTCCACGACACATTCCCCAACTGGCCACGCGTCGCTAGACCGCCGTAGAGAGGGAAAGTGTCACAGAATCCAGTCCTGGCGATGGCTTCAGTCCAGCTATCCTTCATACTAGCAATTGGTCCGGTCGTTGGTATTCCATCGAGATCTCTGCGTGGCTCTATTCTAGGCTACAACAACAAAGGGTCCGCAACGGAGGGATGAAACGTGGCACCCTTCTGCGTAGTATATAGAAGTTGTCGTCGGAAACTTTCTGTTTCCAACTTTGTAGAAGAATTGAGCCTTCCATTGTGCGCGAGCGATCCATGCGACTGACCCTCGGTACCGTCATGGAAAGGGGATCCTGGCGTGCACGAAAGTCCACTCAGGCCTGCTACCCCCTGGAGGGATCTGTGCTGCGAGACCTGTTGCAACGCCGCACCCAAGCCAGGCTGCGATGGCAACAACCCGCTGGGCTTATTTTCGTATCAACAGCGCTGCGGCCCGTTCGAGAGACAGACAGAGAGGGATATACACGGCCTTGTGACCACCTCGTCGCCGCATCTACCGAGGTTGGGGAATGGCTTGCCACCGCCGGGAGATCTTTTGGCGTAGAGATGTCAACTGCGATAGCGGCTTGGGGCCAAAATCTTGGTGTTCTTGCTTGTGTGCATCTCCACCTTTCTTACGCTGAAGTCATTTTCTCCCTGGCCCTGACCCTAATTTGTCAACTGCAACAGTCGCTATTTGTAGCCAAATCCATTATGTTCAACTGTGTTATAACTCGACATTTCTCGACGCGTTAGAGGCTCTTCGTAGATCCCAACTGATCCGTTCCATTCGCACTGCCTCGTCTACGCTTGGACAAATTCTGCCCGCGTCAAGCGGCGCTGTGCAAGCCCATCTCTTCTTGATTATGTAATATAACTAACAATTCACTAACAATATTTTGCCGTGCATGCCACCAAATCTTGCTAGAGCTATCGGCTCGCTTGCTCTATTGGCTCGCTTACCACGCACGCTATGTCATGTAACATAGATTACATAATCAAGCGAACCCGCGCGGCGCCCACTAGGGCGACGGGCCCGTCGGCTTAGATAATCTCTGCGCTTTATGTCAGCCCGTGTAAATGCATCGCGCCCACTGCACCCCGCACCAACGCCGCACCAACGCAATTGCGAAAACAACGTCAATTTCAACTCTACAGCTAACTACAGTGCATCTGAATAGCGTAAAGGGCATGCCCTTGACGTCCTTGTGTGGCCAACTGCGTTACACTTTCTGCATTGGCTTGGTGCTCGACGAGGCCGTACTGATTGGGCCTCGACTACCTCAAATTGACTAGGCTCCCGCTTCGTGCTTGACCTAGGGAGTGAGTTTTGGGCTCGAATTGGCTCGATACGCTGACGAGGCTCAAGTAATAGTACTGGGGCTCCTTTACGCTGTAGGTGCCAGTGCGTATAAAAGTGGTGAAGGAGTAAAGGCTCGCCTTGACGAGTATCTAGTACATGTTCACATGGGAGTCCATATACTCGGGAAAAGGTACCTGTACAAGCTGGGGAAGGGGGGTCTTTTTTCAGCAACTTGCGTTGCTCTTCTACCTTCCTAAGAGCCTCATGTGATACCCAGCCTCGTATTACCCCATATACGGTCCCTGGGAGCTCAAGGGGCGTCCGTACTTGTTGCTTTGCCTGACGTGCCTGGAGCTCAGCAAGCTGGTTGACAAGAGCAAGTTGAATTGCCTTCCAGGCTTCGAAAAGATCAAAAGTTGACCTCTTCAAGTACGACTTCAGGAGCGCATGGATCCCCTCAGCTCGTGAGGTAGCTGTATTGCCAAAATGAGTCGACCGGTCAACCTAGGCACGAACAAGCTTCTCCTTGAATGGTATTAGCCATGTCGTTTTGATATAGCCAACCTCTTCAAGGTACTTAGGGACGTATTTTTGCTGAAAGTCTGCAAGGTGTTTGGTGTACTCTTCCATCGCTGAGCTGATGATCGAATACCAGAAGTTGTAATAAGTCAGTTTTCGGGATACTATACACTTTTCTACTGCAGCATGTAAGTTATGTTTAAACCTTGTATAGTGGACTGGAGGGATCACAAATTAGGAGATGGGAAGAGAACTTAAAGGAAAGGGAAGCGTGAGGCTTGGCGGAAGATTGACAGGGTCCTGAACTCTCCGCCGCTCAACAGGGCCTGGGCTTTGCCGACAACTTGCAGTTGGAAGTGGGCAGAACCGGGCAAGCGCAAAACACCCACTTCTGCAGGCAGACTTTCCCGCAAATGCCTGACAGAAGTGGCCAACTGAGCTAACTGAGCTGAATGGAGCTCAAGGGAGCTGAACTGACTACGTCAGTTCAGCTGGCCAGGGCCACAGTTTACCACCACTATTACCACCGCGCAGTACTAAGCAGTTACAACCCCATCAATTCCACAGATTCCAGTGTGCAGTGTTTCTGACAGAATGTACCAACACTAGTGGGCCATCTTTAGTAAGCAGAACTGACAATGCGGGATGGTGGGAAGTGTGAATTCCATTCTAAGCTGGGATATTATGTACTATCCTAAAATTTAAGCTGGGGTATTGTATACCATCTAAGGGCATATATTAGTATATTCTGGGCCAAGTTTAAGCCTTAACTAACCTAGAAGCTATAACGCTTAGCAAGTGGTCTGAAGTAGCTGGGCACTCTAGCAAACAGGCCTAATTCTGGGCCTATAACAGTCTCACTACGTCGCCCAGCACTGGCCAAAGCACGGACCGGTAGTCCCAAAACCTGACCTATGCCTTAAAGCTATCCTTATAGATTACGCGCCATCTGCTTTCTATCGATCGGAAACATTAGCCGGGGGACTGAAAAGGGACCGACCTCTGAGGCTGTGCGGCGGCGGTGAATAGGTTCACCCTAGCTCAGGGGAACATCAGGGGAAGCTCAGGCCCAATCAGCCACAGCTCACCCTAGCTCAGGGCGACGAACGAAAAGGGAGATTTCGTGTGCCCAGATTCGTCGCAGATAACCTGGTGTTATCTGCAAAGAAGTCTTCAAAAATAGTACCAGCAACTCGGATGACGCCTATGCGCGACTCGACAAGCACGTCAGACAAGAACCGTCCTGCCAGCCGACCGCTGAGCCAGACCCGCCTGGTGACATCCCCGCGAGGGAATACGACGCGCTATTTCTGGCCAAAAAAAGAAAGAGGGGGGTCAAACCGCTGCGGATGGCGCCGACAAGCTGCACAAGGGATGGTACTATCTCTGGGACAAGATCTTCGACGGCATCCCGCGCCCCAACTCCATTTTCTGGCACTCGTCCCCGGGGACCGACCTGATCGCAAGCCGCCGTGACGTTGAGCGATACATGAACAGCGGCATTCCCCAGCAGCATTTGTTCGAACAACTAATTCAGCAGTTTGCTATCGTCAGCCCGGACCTGCAAACCTTGAAGAGCATCCTTGACGTCTTATTTGGGGGATATTTAGTATTTCTTGAGCACGACGAGCAGGCGCCGTTTGTTGATCTTACCCCGCAGGGGCTCGTGCTGGGCGAGCTTGAAGTTGACGACAATTTCGGCGGAAGGCCAGTTCAACAAGTGAGATTTGTTCCCCCTTCGGGAAATCAAGCCGTTCTCCACGGGGGCGGGGACGGCTCTCCCCCGGATGGATTTGAGGAATACGGGCAATATCTTGACGATCTGGGTTATGGATGAGTTGTATCTAGGTGCCGGTAGCTGTCGGTGATTCCCTTCAGTCCAAAGACGAGTTCGAGCTCCCAATGAGAGGGGTCGATGAAACAAAAGCGACCTGAGACACGGATTCGTATCGTGGAACTCGATTTTCCTCACCTACCTAGGCAACCCAACAATCCGCCTGACGGCCCTTCCCGTCTCGAAACAAAATTTCCCATATCTCTCTCCACTGCTCCTCGATTCCCTGCCCTTCGACCGGCTGCCACTTCCCAAGGGCAGCAATGCGGTCGGGATGAACGCCCTCCACCACGAGAGGCGAAACAAGCTCACACGTCTGCGCCACCACGTGTTTCCGTTGCTCCGCACTCGACAAGTCTTTCCGCACTTCGCACAGTAGTCCGGACTGAGATGGTTTTCTTGGATGTGCTCACAAGCTGAGTCGATTGAATCATGCTTCGTTGCCCCGCAACCGGGGTATCTCGTCGGGTCTCTTGCGCGGAAGTGGCACGCGAGCCCCTTGCTGATGTCTTGAGTCGGCGGATTACAATGCTTCTTGTTGACGACGACAAGATCGCCCTCGCTACCATCGGTCATGCAGGCCGGGCTGGAGACGGTGGTTGTTGTTATTGTTACTGGGGTGCTGGATGATGGGGACCCAACGCAGCGTCGCTTGGGGTTGCTTGTGGGCAGAGAGGAGGACGTAGCGAGGCTAGGTCGCTTGCTGCCGGGTGGAGTGGCGAGCGCATGGTGTGCCTGTGCCGAAGGCGGGATGGATTCAGCTTCGCTCGTTGAGAAACTTTGACCCGAATCGCTGTTTCGAGCGCGCTCGCGCCGATCCCGTTTCGATGACCTGGTTCCGCTGTCTCGGATCGCCTCGCCGTTCACCTTGATGACAGGATCACCGAAAAATGTAACACTGAAATCGAGGGCCATGGTGGTTGCGGTGATGCGTAAGGTCTTGGCAGGGCCAGGTTCTGCCGTGATACGCGACACTTCAATGTTGACCTCGCCCCTGGTGTTAGAGCTTGATGTCATGAGGAAGTCGTGAAAGAAGAGGACGGGGAATGCAATGCGAGATTGAAATAGTAGATTCACTCGATGTTGAGCATGTCTTCTTGTCGGGGTTTGTGCTTCGGTGACCTTTATAGCTCACCTCATGGGAAGGTGGTCCCACCTCGGGGTCGGGACTGAACGGACGTCACAAACCCGTTCCACTGGTTTGCCCCACGCGCCACTGCATGGCCGCATGGAGGCGGCGACCCCCAAATGTCACAGCTGTTTCTTTCAGCATCAAACCCCCGCTTTCAATTGGGGGGCAACTACTTCGACTACACTGGAGTGTACATCATTCCGCTGTCTCATCGGGCCCATTGCAGCCCACCCTCAAAGGGCGCCTCTGGTACCTTATGTTTCCAGCGCATTGTGTACGTCATTATTCAGGTAGCATTGATCCACGCCTAGCAACTTGCATCTACTTTTAGTGTGCAGTCAAATCTCCCTATACGAATACAGCTCCATAAGAATAGCCGCTCTGTAAGAATGAATTTCTCGGTCAGGTAGCGGTGTAAATGATCTCCCCGCAAAGTTTCCGCAAGCCTCTGTACGGTATCAATAGGGTAGGCTTTGGGACCCGGCTGCGTGGAAGGGCTGCCCAAGGTTAACTGTCCTTGCCTCTGCATAATTTATCGGTCGGAGGAAGGGCCGCCAGGCCTTCCACGCAGCCAGGCCCCACAGTCCCACCCCATGAGATCGATCATCACTCTCAGGGGGTAGGGGCCAGACCCCGTGTTGACAGTCCTGTTTCCCTCACGCATATATGCCGGCGACAGAGGCAAGGGCGGCTCAACGCGCATCGGCTAAACCCTCACCCATCCAAATCGCGCAACCCCCTTCTCGTCAGAAGCTCCCCACTCTTGATTCGGTCGATTAAATGGGGGTTGCAGCTGTATGATATGTCTTAATTAATCGGGGGATGGAGACACCTAACAATAATCGGAACGGCAGGATGGAGAGTCTTTCTTGGGAAAACTTCAGGTTAGCTATGGCTGGTTTAGATTTTACAGTTGAGTTCTCTAAGAAAGGCGCCTCGTTTGAAAATGAAAAAATTCTGGAAGGGGATTGAAGGAAAGGTAAAATTTACATTCCACTAACCTCACGATGGCGAGGCAGACAAAGAGGTTTCCAAACCCCTCCAGAAGCCAATCTTAGAGCAGCTGGGTCTAGGGATCCAGAGGAATTAATAATCATGTTACTTAAAGGGGAAGCCCCGAGGGGGTAGAGACGAACATAGGCAACCTATGTTCGCCAGGGTATCGATCCGGTGTTTGTACATGCATATAACTTGCTCTGGAGCTTACACTGTGCTGGAGGTGTGTTTTGTAATAACGCTTCGAAGTTGGCGGGAATTGCCAGTATGATACTGCTGGCTTGCATTAATTTAAATTGAATTTCATGTCTCATCAGAGGCGAGGCTTTTGCGTGTACACCGTTTTGCTGCGCGGAGGCCCTGTTAGCTTTGCCACTCCACATCTAGACAGCGAAGGACTTACAAGTCATAGCAAGCATGGCACGCCTGGTCCTTCAGGGCAGCACGAACCCTGGCCAGCAAGACGGTGAGTTCATCAGGCTGCCATCCCAAGACCTGAGTGCATATGTATGACGCAAACCCGTCGAGCCCCTGCTCGAGACTGAGGCAGTTGAACAGGCCAACTTCCTTCTGCCGCTGCTGGAGCGGCCAACCGCCGATGGGCAACTTGACAGTGCTGGTGTTCATGCGACCGGTGAATCCTGCATTTTGTAACCATTCCCTCCAGTGGTCCGTCACCAGAAAGGACCGCCCCGTCTTCTCGCCGGCCTGTTCAAAGACCTTGCCCCAGGCATTCCACACTGAGTCGTCAGGGAGCGGCTCTGAATTGCCAACAATCGGCAGTGAATATTCCTGCTGCTCAAACCAGCCCCCTGGCTTCAGGCACCGCAGGCAATCTTTGTACAGCGCTTCCCAGTCCTGGATGCAGCCGACCAGACCGCGAATGTGAATAGAGTCAAACGAGTTGTCGGGGTACGTCCAGGGACGCTCGCAGTTATCCAGCTCGAATCGGCAGTTGGGCGGGACCCACAGCGGTTGGATCGGGGATATGTCGGTCCCAACCACCTCGGCGGATGGGAACTGGTCGGCGAAGTCGCTGAGCAGCGCGGTTAGCCAAGGGAAGCACAGACACGTCCAGGACGAGCACCTACACGGCCCAAATTCCCGTTCCCGTAGCAAGATCCAGGACTTTCTGGGGGTTCTCCAGCGGGGCAAGAAAGAGCTGATCGTCTAGGGCCAGATACATCATGTGATGGCTGTGCCGCATTTCATCAGTACATGTGCTCGGATGACAAAACCTCACGGGCCCTTGGCGCGTACGCGAGATCCAAACCCTCGTTCTGCTTCGCGTCATTCGGTCCCCTTGCACTTGTTAATCATCAATCGGCTTTTGCAATCGGCGATACACTCGGAGACTCCATACCAGTACTCAACGCCCTCAAAATTGTGGTATGTACGTCCATGTAACTTTCGGTACGCGAGGATGGTCGAGCTGACGGACGCCGTAGAGCTTCCAACATCCTCGTCCTTGAAGACGGAGTCGGCATCTTGCTCGGGAGAGGCGGGGTCGATCTGGTGTGGGGTTTTCAGTGCGTGTTGATTCTGGGTTGTCGCCGGGCGCAGCTTACCACTTCGATGGTCGTGCCTGCCACGCGGCTGGGACTTGATGATGGTGATTGATTCGACATTGTGGGGAGGTATTTGCTGGAATGGAAAGCGGAGCGAGTTTCGCACTGGGGGATCATGGATCCGGATTATGTCGCGTCTCCCGAGACAGCAAAGCGGCGAAAATGCAAATGCAAGTCGTCGGGAGTCCCTTTGTGGTATCCCCGACCCGGCCCGAACCGATCTTGTGCAGATGCGGTCATAGCCTAACCAGGTCATTCGCCAACTGCAGCGCCATCTTCAGGGAAGTGGTTGCATCGCCGCCAAAATGGGACGAATGAGGACTTGTTTCCTTCCCTGGCGCTTTCCCCTGCTGCGGGATTTGCCGCCACCTTCGCAGATGAGGTGTTCTTCCGTCTGTGTCCTGCTCCTACAAAAAAGGCCACTGCGGCGGGAAGCGCCTCATTGCAAATCGCTGCTGATACTCATGGAATTTGGCCTGAGGCATTGATGTTGCCCCTTCCACCACCTGTTTCTGTCAGCTGACATCGAATTTGCTTTCACAACAGTGGAGACTGCCCAAAAGCAACTTGAAGTTGCAACCTTAATACCGCGTCATAGCTTCCCGTGGAAACCTTGCTATCCAACTTGGACTTCCTTTTAAACAAGCTCTGCATTTTCTGTGCCGCCAATGAATTCTAGAATCCGTCCGTCCAACACATAGAATATCTATCATAACACTCAGCTTCCGTGCCCTTCACGCCCGCTACTATACCCAGCAAAGAAACAAGCAGCAAAATGTCCTCTGATTCATCCACCTGCGCGATGACTCCAACCGAAGATAGCTCCTTGGATGAGAGCCTTCAACTCACCGCAACGCTGAGGGCGAAACTTGAGCTTGCGAATCACAGTTCGGGAGAACTACGAGAACATTACGAGGCCATGGCTCGCACCCTCGACACCGGCTCTGCAGATGAGATTCCTGAGCCAGACCACAAAGCACGCCTCGAACTGGCCCATCTGGGGACCGAACTCGCCGAGAAAGAACAGGACGTCATCCGCCTAGAGAGAGACTCCGTTTTTGACGAGGAAGATCGCGGGATCTGTGGCTCGCAGGTCGCCAAGTCCAAGCTCAGACAGCTCGACAAACGCTATTTCGCCGCCGGCGAGGGCCGTTGGGAGCATCAGAAGAGGATAGTGCGGTTTGATCCGGAGGCATCACGATTGTTTGATCCGCGTGTAAATGCTGAGGTTGAACCCATTTTGGCCCTCTACAGGAGGATCCAGGACCCGGGGCCCAAGATGAACGTGGTGAGGAAGAAACGGTCGACAATCCGCGACCGTCGAAAGGATGTGTGGCGTAATGAGGTCATCGAATACTATTCAGGAAGCAAGCCTCAATACCTCCCTTACGGTGCAGGTATCCGCGGAGGAATATGGTGTCACATCCTCGGCAGAACGACGCCAGAGTACGACGAGACAGTAGTCACAATCGTGCCCACCCGCTTCCTCTCCGACGCAGAGTGTATTGGCGAGACAGTTTTCGGCAGCCGGGCGCCATCGGTTATCAGCCTTGGGAACTCGCTATTGATGTCGGTTGGTAGTTTCCAGTTCAACGATTTCAAGCTCGTCATCGTCCCGGTGGATCCCACCGAGACTCCTATCAGGCGGTGGCGGTGCGAGTTCATGTCGCCCGAACCCGCCAAGGAGAGAGTGTTCCAGGGCGAATGGTATTCTCTGAGGCACGGGAGGGAGCTAGTGTTTCGCAACGACAAGAAGCCAGCCCCGTGCTTTCTATATTTTCACTTTATCATGGCATTGGCGCGCATGAGGGACCTTCGGCGCCCTGGGTGGCAGGTCGTATGGGCGCGCTATCACCAGGAACGACCGTTTCCGACCTCCTTTGCTTACATGCGCAAAAGCATGGTTTTGGCCCTGTTTAAGCATTTCGATACTCCGGTCGCCGAGATGCCGATGCTAGAATCCTGGATTGCTGGGAACGGTTTCGAGGTATCGTCGTGCTTGCTTACTGATGCGGAGTCGGCGGAAGCGGCACGTCGACTCCGTGAGGCTGCCGAGATTCGGTTGTTGGATGGAGAGCGCCAGATGCGGTTGAATATTTATGAGACGGATTCTAGTTCTGAGTCGGATTTGGAGTACTCTATACCGAAGTCAGCGTCCTCAGATTCTGGTTCTGGGTAGGAGTAATCGGACTTTCAGCAGAAAAGGAAGGATATCAGTAGGTAGCACAGATTTTCCAGGTAAATAGCCCAGACAGAACCTCCGCTGAATGTACTTATAGATGCTAGCTATCACTAGTACCTTAACCCTTGGGATTTGCGCCACTTTACTGTATCAGTGGTCGGCGCTGTAGGCTTTGGGGGCTTTTAGTGGGCTATTTGGGCATTTCTGACGTCAGATGAGGCCTCGTTCGGGATCAATCGCCATCCACGTTTTCTTCATCCTCAGTTTCGTCTTCATTCTCATTGGCGTCTCCATCTCCATTCCCGTCCTCATCCTCATCCAGTCTAGACTCTTCCTCTTCCCCCCCGGGTGAGACAACCCAAATTTCCGTCGCAACAAGACTATTTACCTCCGATTTAGCCATGAAAGCCAAGTCGTCATTCATCTCACCAAACACCCAGCCCTCCCCGGCCAGCACACGGTCTGCTTCGCCGGAGAAAACCACCCTGTACAAGGGAAAGTTCTCATCGACCGCTCCAGGCCCGAGCGGTCGTCCCGATCTTTCTTGATATATAGCTGAACGGGTGCTGAGCATACAAGAGGCTGCGAGACTCCAATCGGACAGCTTCCGATGGCCTTTTGGGTATCATCGCTGTACTCAAACAGGATACCTTCGCAGAATCCATTGGCGTCGTTGAATACTTGGACGTGCGCTACGTCTCTCAGGGAAGCGACGGATTCGTAGGTCCTGGCGGAGTCAGATATTCCGCCATTGAATTACGACCGCTGTGGGTCGATCTTCTCCACGGCACCGCAGCGGTAGTTACCGTGGCCGCTCTTTGCAACGACGAAGATTGCGTCCCGTTTGGGGAGGTGGTAGCACCAGATGAGCCTTACTGGGAGGGGCCACTCGGAGGTATAGTGGAAGAACAAGGTCAAGGCTGTGCTGTTGAAGCGCTTTTTCTGCGTCCGAGCCTGTCATTCTATGTCGCTCAAATAGACGGCACAGTATACTCATGGTTTCATGCGGATTATACGGCGCCGACATCGTAAGCGTAGCGAGATGCTCGGTGACCTCTTAGATGGGGAAATACTCCCACGCAGACGGTTGCCTGATCCATGGCATGAAACGATTTAATGTCCTTGTGGCACTTGGCTCCCGTTACGTGTGGGCGTGAATGGCGACAAGTTTGTTGTTACTGCTAATGAGCGACAAGCCAGTGACTTTGTCCAGTTCGACGGTCTGGTAACGGCAGTCGAGATCCTGAAAATCATCATAAGGGTACCTGTGAGCTCAGAACTGGCCAGGTGGCGAAGGTATGTTCCAGATGTCAGGGTGTTTGGCGCCCATTTGCAGAGTCAAACGCGCGAGGCCATACTAGGAGAATGAGTTAGCACAGCTCCAGTCGCTTTGAAGATTTGGCGAGAATTAGGTAGCCTTGAACTGCGGGTTGCTTTCATATGGTGGTTGTCAAATATTGCATATGCCAGACGGTCGGAACGGTCATTGGAGCCGCCCCCGAGACACTGGTCGGAGGAGTCAAGGGCGATCCTCTCTACAGACTTGATTCCGTGGGAGTCGATCGTCAGCCGTACTAGACGACATGGTTGTTTCGATAGCACGGGCTAGTGCCCACGCTCCCACGACAACACCCTCCAGACCGGAACAGTGACCAACTCACTTGCTCCGATGGAAACCGCGGACCGACGTGCGATCTGGACAATGTTCGGATAATCTCACAGCTTGCTTTCAGGCGAGTGCATCTATATCCGGTGGACCATCTCAGTCGGAAGCTTCTTAAAATTCAAGAGGCTGAGCGCTGCCATGCTAGCGTCGGGGGACACAGCAGGTGGTTTGTCCTCGAGGGACCGGTAAGGTAAACAGCGCCATGGCGACTTCCAACACGACCTGATCCAGAGGAAGTCGAGCAAGGCTTCTCTCAGGAACTCAGTAGAAGCGGATGCCGCATTTTTCGACTCCTGCATGAACAGACTAAGGAAGCCTGTGTGGACAGCGATTTCCTCGGGTGATTCGTTGCAGGTATGGCACGGCGCGTATCGACTCCGAGTCATGGGGCAGATTATGCCCATTTCCCGATAGTTATACTTGATATAGCGACTGTACCTCGGACGACAGTCCCCGGGTACAAATGACGGCCGAACTTTCCGTATTCCGTTGAGTCGTAGTTTCCGATCAATTTCAAGTACCTGTCGCCTTTTAACAAGGCCTTGTCGCAGAGGTCGCAGCTACCGAACCGCAGTGCTGGGACTCCGATGTCCTTCTCGTCCCCCCATATTGTCGCCATCACGGAGATGTACGAGAAATGAAGTGTGCGAGTGAGGATGTGGGGAGATTATTATGGGAATATTGCGAGCGACTGAATTAAAGGTTTGTGGTGTGTTGCGGCTGGGTGGGAAAGCGGTTTGGCAAAAAGACGGGACACGGAACTTGAAGATAGAAAAATCACCTTTCAACAAAATCTTAAGCCATTTGCCCCACGCACTTGCGAAGTCACGGTAGGGCAAGGTACTTGACAGGCGTTACTACTCCCGCCACAAGCCATGAGGACTGTCCTGTGTAGGTAGTTATTGTCGAATGAAGCAGAAACTCAAGGTTCGGTCGCCCCCTCTAACATCTGCCGATATGTACCAAAACCACCTTCGGTTATTCACCATCCACCATCATCCTCATCTTCATCGTCGTCATCATCCGAAACAGGCGGTCTAGTGACTTCAATGCTCTCCGCAATCGTGTAACTTCGGGAATCGCACTTGAAAATCAGATAGCCATCCATTCGGTGGCATACCCAGCCTTCCCCCTCGTGCGCGTGGCTGGCTTCGCTAGTGCATTTCACCCTGCAACGGGGGGTTAGTGGCATCCACGCATACGGCGAATGTGTTGGTCGGGTGTCTAGCTCGTTTTAGATGCAGAATTGGAGCGGCATCGATGACACAACAGGCTAGGAAACGCCAATGGGGCAACTCCCGACAGCCTTGCGGACACCGTTGCAATATTCAAAAAGTTTCCCTGGCAGTAGACGTCTTGATCGTTGAAAACATCAAGACGCGTAACACCATTCAGGATCGCGGACGACTCGTAGGGGGAAGCGCCTCCGAAACTGTAAGTAGACATCGAAATCACTTCCCTATCAACAGTGTACAACGTTTCCCCGCCACTTTGCTTTGGTACGCTGATTGTAACTACGCACACTATCTCTTGCGTTGGAAAATGGTAGCCCCAGATGAGCCTACATGGCAAACGGAGTGCGCCGCGGCAGTAGATAGTCAGCGCGGTATGGTTTGGGAGAGTCTAAGGTACAAAGGATCTCGTTAGTGGATTCTTGAGGCGGAACCTGTGGCTTACCCGTCCAAATGGTGCGGCCGGGAGCGAGGTGCCTGCGAAGTGATCAAGAATTGTTGAGATTGGTGATACTGCCAGATTGTGGGGCGTCTAATCCAAGGCGAAAGACGCTCCACTGTCTTTGCGGCGCTCGGCTCTTGTAGTGTATGAGCATGGATGGCTGTGAGCTCCCCGGCATTGAGGAAAGTAATTCCGGTAATCTTGTCCAACTCCGCGCTGCGGAACCGCCAGGGGTTATTAGTCATCGCCTTGTATTCCGGTATTTGCTCCACGCTAGGTGGCGAAGGCGTATCCCAGATATTAGGCGGTTGGATGGTCTTGGGAATATTCAGACGTGCCAGGCCGTGCTGAATGTGAGAGTTAGCCGAGTCCAATCCACCTTTGGGTTTGAGCTCATCGGCAGGATCTCTAGACCTGGTGTGGTTAGGTGTGGTTGGTTTACCTTGAAATTCACAGCCAGTTTAGCGTGCGTTTCCGAATCTTCGATTATTGCGAAAGCCAGATCGCCATAACGCTCCTTGTAGCCAGCGCAGAGGTTTTGTGAGGACGGTCTGTCCACAGACTTCATGCCATGACAGTCCATCGTCAGCCACACTGGTTGATGGTACAGCGTCTCTGAAACCACGGGCCGGTGTCCGCGCTCCCATGACAATAATCTGTGTAGGGGAACCGTGTCCAGGTCGTCATCCAGGCACAGGTAAGGTGCATCGCGCCATGGCGACTTCCAGGCCGGCCTGATGAAGAGAAAATCCAGGACGTCGCTCAGGGTTTTCGCGGGACCAGACGCATGAGCAGACGGAGGCAATCGGCATGTACAAGAATGGCCTCGGGGCTGTTCTGGCAGATGCCGCAGGTTCGTCTAAAAGGACAAACAATGCCCATTTGAGACTCGTACTCAGTTGTGCGAAGGCTGTCCGGTGGGTGATCCTGGGGTCCAAAGGGACCTTCGAGGCGTCGGTAGGCCGTCGAGTCGTCATTCGCGACCACGGCAAATACGTGTCTCCTTTCACCAGCGCATTATCGCAAAGGTCGCAACCGCCGAAACGCAAACCCGGAACTGGGTGGCCGTCGGGAAACACCATTGTTGCTGTGGAGATTTGCTTTGCTAGCTGAAAGCAAAAAACGGTTGAGGCCCGATGAAAAAAAGTTAAAAATCTTTGCACCATCAACTTTCAAGGAAGGCGGTGAGCAGCCCCACCCCCCCCCGTGTGTGGGTTCTTTCCTCGCACTTTCCATCCATGGCTTGCCCTATGTAATCCCACATCTCACCGCCATCCTCGTCAAGGACCGGGGCCGCGCTGCAAAGAAGCCGAATTCAGCGACGAGAATAGGTATCACGTCATGGAAAACGCCCACAAGATGCTGAAAAGACTTGATCTCCAAGTGACATACTACGTACCCTACACCTCATACCGCCCGACGAACAGGCATCCGCGCCATCATATCCGAACTGCACTGCAGATGGTCCCTCATTGAAAGCAACATCCGCTGCACCTCCTCCCGCAGCATCTCCTTCGACCCCAACCCAAGAATTACCTCCTCTGACGGCGGCAACGGCAGCAGCGGCATATAATTGGCCCTCGTCGCCGAACTCTGCACCGACGCGCCGCTGGCCGACTCGTCGCTGATGGTCCTCGACCCTAGGACAATCCTCGGCACGCGCGGGACTGGCTCATCCCCACTCGAGCACTCATCAGCGAAGGAAATATACAACGATGGCTCTCGATACTTGCCCGATAGCTGCTCTTGGTCTTCCGTGTCCGCAGGCGGGGTGATGGTCGCAAACGCAGTCGAAAACGCCGCTTCGAAGGTGTTGCCGTGCCTGATGGCCGTTGCCGGCGCCACTGTTGCTGGCTCCATCGACATGGGGGATATCATCGACAGGCCCGCTTCCTCTATTGGTGTTGGCAGGCTCGCGTCGAGGTCAATGAGACTCATGCAGGAGACGCGCGCCGAGATGTTGCGCTGCTTGGTCGGGTTTGGGGCACACGAAAACGCCGCGTCGAAGGAGTTATGGCTCCTAGTCGCTGCCGCTGGGTCCATTGTCATGGGCGAGATCAGCGGTAGGCCGGCCTCTCCCATTGGGGTTGGCAGGCTCGCGTCGAGGTCGATCAAGCTCATGAGGCTCATGGTCGAGACCCGCGACGAGACGGTCCGCTGCCTGGTCGGGTTCGAATCGCACACGCCGCCGTTCTCGGAGTCGGGGGTGGTGATGAACAAGCCATTGCTGCTCTCGGGTGCGGTGGATATCACCACGTCTGGGTCCCCCGAGGCGGACGGCATGGCTGGGAAGGTCCAGTCTTGGGTCCTGTTGGTGCCGAAGAGTGAGATCGTCTTGTCGTATGAGTTCGACCGGCTGGCTGGCTTGATGGTTTCCTGATCTGGCAGGGAAGGGAACACATCTTCGCTGTTAGGCAGGCTGGTCCGGACCGGGGACTCGCGGATCGTGTCGTCGTGTTGGGACGGGCGCGGTGTATTTGACCCGTAAAAGTCCCGTGCGTGGTCTCGGTAATTGGAGATGGTGTTGGGGTCGAACGCCTTCTCCAGCGGCGGCCTGATAGCCCGGATCCCGAGATCCACCGGTGGCATCCTTCGCCGCCGCCTCGCCATCGGCTTTGGCCTCGCCGCTTGTTCCGGCACCGTGTCAACGTTCTCCATCGCCCGGTTGTATATCATCTGGTCAGCTTCGTTCACCGTCCCATAGTCCCATCCTTCGTCCGCGCCCGGTTCCCCCTGATCACCCGCCAGCCCCCGCGCACCACCCTCAGCATCAAACAACGACATCCTATCCCCCCCGGTGCGCTCCCACTTCCGATATCTCCTCACCAACTCCGCCAGCATCTCCGTCGGGTGCGTCTCCTCCGTCCCAAAGATATACCCATGCCGCTGTATCTCCTCCGCCCTCGGCCTCTCCGCCGGGTCCGGCACCATACAAAATCTCACCAAGTCCTTCAGCCCCTCCGAGTACCCCTCGCCCTCCAGCCTCGGCGAGTTCCTCCTCAAGAACTCCCCAAAGTCCTCAAAATCAATCCCCTTCGCCTCCGCCGCATTCGGCGGCATCCCCGTGGCAACCTCGATCGCCATGCTCCCAAACGCCCACACATCCACCTCCTTCCCGTAACTCACCCGCTCATCAAACAGCTCTGGCGCCATCCACTGCAGCGTGCCCGTGACCGTATTCCGCTTCTCAAACTGCCCGCGCAACACCCCCGCCACTCCAAAGTCGCAAATCTGCACCGCCCCCTCGTCCGTAACCAGCACGTTCGCACACTTGATATCCCGATGCACCACCCCCTGCTGATGCACCCAGAACAGCCCGCTCGCCACGCCGCGTAAGATGGGGATGATCCACTCCTCCGCAAGACACCCTGTCGGCTTCATCAGCGTCGTCACGCTCCCGCCCGCGCAGTATTCGGTGATCATCCACATTGTCTGGCCGACCAGCAACGCGTCCAGCACGGTGTTGACGTTCTGCGCGCCCGCGTGTCGCAGCATCTTGAGCGTTTCGACTTCGCGGAGGATGTCGCAGAAGGTGTCTGACGAGCCTGGGGCGGAGAGGTCGCCCTCCTCGATGGACATGATTTTGATGGCGACGGTCTTTGGGGGCGCGGCGAGAGGGGAGGAGAGCCGGTTTGGCCGCGGGGTGAGGTCTGGGTCGATAGGGGCGGCGGCCGCCACCGCCGCGAGGGGAATGGCTTTGTAGACGCGCCCAAAGGTGCCTCGGCCGATGAGCTCGGTGAGGCGGTATGGTGGGATGGGGGTGTTTGAGGTGGCGCATTCGCGGGCGATGGCGTCTTGCATGTAGGCTGCGTCGTCGATGGCGCGTAGTTTTGTGTCGCCGAGCCGGGTGGTGCCGAGCGCCCAGAGGTCGAGTTGCGCAAGTTCCATCATCGTTTCGTCTGTTGTTGGGTTGCCGTCTTCGTTGAGCTCGGTCTCGGGGCGTTGGTTGTCGGTCGAGGCCTCTGGAGGGTCTTCATCGATTGGGAGCAGCGAGGCGAGGACTAGACGGGATAGTTCCATATTGTCGAGCGAGATATCGGCGTCCATTTCATCCAATGTTGTCCAGGGTGGAATGTCGGCCGGCTGGCACCTGCGAGTCAGTATCACATGTGTCGGCGCTGGTGGCTTGAGTTCTACGAAACTTACTCCGCCGTTCGTTCATATTCGGCTCCGCCTAGCATAGGCTTCTTGCAGCTGGCGCCGGCCGATCTCCAGCGATGCTACACTCGTTCTAGCTTTCGCCCCTATCATCGGCTGGAGTCGTCTGACACAAGGTTGATAGCAAGCTTGAGATGGGCCCCTAACTAGCGACATTCAAAAATATGCGCGTGTAGATCCTTGTTGTTTTACACAAAGGTTGCCGCCAGTACCCCAGTCAGCCACAAAACCACGTGCGGTCGTGCTTAGGCTCTGCTCAGGACATGGTCAGGGAAACTGTCAACTCGCGTACACAGGTAGCCTGTGCTACGAACTCTCCCTGTTGTTTTGAGTTCAGAATATCAACTTTGTGCGAGGGGGGCGTTTTGGGCATCTGGTCCCCCCCCTTTTGCCCTCCCCCTGGTCTTGTGCACCTTATTTAAAACCATATATTGCAATGCGAATTCGATTGCGTGAACGAAAAAGAGCCCGACAAACTAGGGATGAGAGAGGTACTATCGTGGGATCTTTGTTTGTGCGGGGGAAGAATGGGGTCTTCCAACTTGGGCGAGTCGCACAGGAGAGTCGCAACGCTGCAGGAAAGCCGGGACTCGGGGCTTTGCCCTGTTACATCAAGATTGTGCGGAAGTCAGGTACCTAACCGCCAGGTTGTGCCACAGGTCAGCAAGCCCAGGTTGCTTATTGTTTGAAAGCTTACCTACCCATAAACAAAGACGTGGCTTATCCCGTCCAGCATGCGCTTTTGGACTTACATGCTTCAAGTTGCCAGTCACAACCGATGGTCACAGCATCACAAACACAGAGACGTCAGTTATGATCATGTTAGACAGGTATTAAACTAATCGAGAAAGCCAGGTTGTGCATAACACCTAACAATCTTCTAGCAGACAACGACGTTCCCATATGCCACCACATATCCCGGTACAATCTAAAGCCACCCAATGCAGGACGAAAAGAAAAGATATCCAATAAATAGCAAACTCCACCACTGTCACTCCCCCGATTCCATGAGAGCAACAAGCCCAGTTCATCCAAGCCAAGACTCATTTCCCAATGATACCATCCAACCGGAAGCAGATGCCCTAAACTCCCACACAAAGCTCGAACGAGACGCGCCAGAATGCCCAGCGGACAGGCGGCAACACGACAGGATCGGAATGAAGGGTATCTCGCAGTCTTCCCCAGCCACTAATAACCAACGACAGGACGCCGAAAGAAACAAACACGACGGCAAGCGCCAGACGGACACGCCCAAATAGTAGCTCCTTCAAGGCAAAATGCCACCAAGCAACCGAGACTTTTTTGTTCGGCGAGAAACGACCAACAGCACCCACGCCAGTGCCCCAATGCAAAACGCAGTGTGTATGACGACTGAAATGCGGCGCCTGGATGAATGCAATGCGGGAAAATACGAAACAATAGAGGCCTGACATCTAATCGTGATTATTGTAATTTGCGTGAAAAAGGAGAGCCATAAAATCGTACATGCAGAAACGCCAAGCATCAAATCATGACAGGCCGCCCAGTGGCGACGATATGGCGTTGAATGTAGACCGTTCCGGTAGCCCAAAAATGCTGAGTAGATAATAGGCCAGTAGGCCGCGTGTAGAGGCCGCCTGCACAGCCATCGAGGGGAGTGGGCCTGTCATCGAGGTAGGCCGAGTGAGGAAGCAGGAAACAGGCTAGGGGTGCGCAATTGCCTGTGTGATGCGTGCACAACAGCTTCGTATGAGTTCCAGAGGGTGCCGTCAGTTGGGGCGTGCTTGACCTGCCCCCCTGTCTGTTCCAAGGTTTGTAGATGAGATGCGAAAAGTAGAAAGCCGATAAGAGCGCCAAGATCGGCAGTTGGATGTCTTAGACTGCGATCCAAGGCAAGGAGAGGTCCCTTCCCTGCCGTGATCGCTCGGCACGCGGACTGGTCCGTCCGGCGTTGCGGCGGCGCGGGAGATGGGTGTGGTAGGCAAGCCATCAATGGGAGGCGGACGGTGCCTTGTCGATACTGGGGAGGGTCTCGGGACCAGCGCTGGTGGTGGGCAACAAGAACGGCGATGCACGCCTGACGCAGATTCCGTGCGTCATGCAGACATGCAGGCTGCTCCCGTGTCCCCCCAGGGCGTGCAGTAGCTTCGATATCGGGCAGTTCGCGGCTCGCGGGCTCGCAGTCTGCACACCCAACCCGCGCGCCTCGGTCGGCATCCTCGGGGGCAGGTCCAATAACCGGCCAGGATGTTCATGAATGCCGTCAATAGATCGCCAGACCGGGTGGGAGCGGTGGCTGCAGATCCCTCGCATTTCGCCGAGCCAGCGTAACGGTGTCGGCAGACAGCTGCGATAAATAAAGTGTCCCAGATCTGCTGGTATTAGTTTGCATCGGAGACTTCTGGCAGGGAGACATCGGGAGGTGTCCAGGCGATGGAGATGGTGGTGGAGGCCGGCCCCTGATTGGCTGTGCCGCAGCAGCTGATCATCCTGCTGCTGGTCCCACACCAGCTAACGGCCGGCTGTGGGTGCCCCTCTTCTAACTTCACGGCTGTTGCGGGTCGCAGCGTGGCGGCTCGTGATGGTCCTTGAAATTCCGGCCGACTTCAGGGGGAGGAGGTGCTGTCGATGTTTGCTGCTTATCGCCTCCAACTCGGCCCTGGCGGCGACACTGAACCTCTTCTAACCTCCCCCACAACATAGCTGAGTCATGTCACCCAGCCGCGTCAGATGGATGAAGATGCCACGCGCCCGCCTGGTCCCGCTCCACCACACCACCGCCCCGCCCCATCACCCCGCACCACTACCAGACACTAGAGATGGTCTCGCGGTTCGGGCGCAGACCGTCAGCCAGCCCCCAGCGATGCGACCGCCGCCCGACGGGCGCTGACAGCTGTGCCAACTAGGCACGCTGTGTGCCCTCGCCGTATGGCCCTCCGCTGTAGACGTGCGAGTGACTGGCATGTGCCGGATAGCTCTCGGCCGCCGAGTACGCCTCCCAGCTGCGCGCGTGGCCCTGCGTCACCGGAATCGCCGCCTGCCCAAAGCTCCCTTGGCTGTGGTGCGAACCGTGGTGCGCGCTGGACACGCTGTACGGCGAAGTGAGACTGTGCGTCGAGCCCCTGCTGTCGTAAACCGCGGGCAGTGTTGAGATGCGGAGCCCAGAAGTCGAAATCGGGGAGCTGGTCTTGAGCGACGGCGACATGGTCCGAGTGCCGGCGCCGCTGTACGCCGCCCATGAATGCGGGCCCCCGGAATGCGGCCGTGAGCCGGGGCTGTTAATAGAGTCTGTGTGGTGATGTGCCGCGTTGATGTACCCGGCACCTGCGACGTCCCCAGCTGCTGTGGATGATGCGGGGCCAGGATTGTTGGGGTGCAGCGCGGGATACGAGCCGCTCAAGCTTTGTGTGTTGAGGCTCGCGGTCGCGGCGCTGTACTTGGAGATGATCTTGGACAATGCCTGGCCCAGAATCTTCCACGGGAACACCTTGACGTCCTTCTCGATATTCCGCGGCTTCGGGTTGCCGAACGACATGATAACTTTGAAAAATTCCTCGCTCTCGGCCTTGCCTTTGCTGACCGTCAGCGGATGGAACCCCTCCAGGTTCCGGCGGATCCTATTCTTCTCCTCCACGCTGAACCGATTGGGGGCGGCGAGGAGCTGCTCGAGAAGATATATGGTGTCGACCGACGTGACAAAGCAGTCTTCCTTCTCCGCCCACCAGATGCAGCTAATGCAGATGCTGTTGGGGGGCCGCTCCGACGCGCTGACGGGCTTGAAGCTTGTCGTCACAACGGTCCCATTTTGCTGCTTCTTGAAGAGGACCAGTCTGCGCTTGGTGTCCCATTCCTCCGGGTTCCAGTTCTCCGCCATGGACACAAGATCCCCCGCGAGCTTCAGGCTGGCTTTCGTCTGGTAGAGGGCGTAGGGGTTGTAATTGGCGTTCCCAGACCCACCGCCGCCTTGTTGGCTGAGCGTGCTCGTCCGGACAAGCTGCGGGGCGTTGGAGTTCGAGTGCTGGAGGGGAGTGAGACTCGGGCGTGTGATGGAAGTATGTGAGGAATGGGGGATGGTTGTGACAGAGCTCCGGACCGAGTCCATATGGTTCCCGAAGGGGGTCCATCCGACACCGTGTGGCGACCTCAGGACGGGTGGCGCGCGGGGGTAATGGTCCGCGAAGGACGAGCTGCGAAACGTCCCCAGCATGCTGCTGCTCCCTTGATTGTATGCTGCGGCGGTGTCTGCAACGTAATCGGACTGGGAAGATGCCTGTCGTTGAGTCTGCGACGCAGCGGTGGCGACGGAGAGGCTGGGCGGGAATCCGTATGTATTTGTAACAGGGACATTGGAGTGGCCACGGGTACCTGGCGGGCTGGTAGTGTTGCCCGGCACTGGCAGGCCGTGGTGTGGTGGGCTGCCGCGCTGGACAGGTGATCGGGTCTTGGGCGACCCTAGATCCGGCGGACTGGTGTCACCAGAGCCCCCAGCACCCACACTATTCCCTGCAGTAGTGCTGTTTACGTCATGGTACGAAAAAACGCCGGCGTTGCTTGCTCGCGCAATCTCTGTCCCATTCGCGCTCTCGGCAAGCAGGGTCAGGGGGACGTTGCTCAGCGATGGGCAGGTTGTGCTTAAGAACGAGGGCGCCTCAGCGGTGATGGTGTAGGTGCACGTTCCGTTGCTGCTGTCCTGCGAATTCTTCACCACATCGGCTGCGCTGCGATGGGATCCAAAGAGGACCGAAACAAAGGGGGCCGACGACGACATGGAGCCGGAAAGAAGGTCGCCCTGGCTCGTCACCTTCATCGAAACCTTGGTCCCCAGGGTCCCTGCGCTGGGATAGCACGAGATGACGTTCAATACTGGGCTCGACGCTGCTTGAGCCGCAAGATACTGCCCAGCGGCGGCATTGTTGGTTGCAAACGCCAGCTGGTTGATTTGTGAGGCAGCACTATCCGATTGCTGCGTGGTGTACGACTGCGGCGAGTACTGCGTATAGGTCGAGTCCGCATAGCCTGCGCATTTCACCAAGGCGGTGATCAGCATGGTTTGCACGCCGCACAGCGGTCAGGGCTCATCACTTACCGTGCAGCTGGGGCGGTTGGGGCTTGTACGCAGACATCGGCAGGAGACCGGCCGGGGAGTTCCCACTGAGGTCTCCTCCGGTTTGCGCGGCTTCCTCTTCCAATCGTATCGTCAGTGTCTCTGGAGACTCTATTTGCTCGTCGAGTATTATCGTTCGGTGTGGATGGTAACCGGGCTGTGAGGGCAAGGGGATTGATGTCAGCCAATGTCCCAACACCCGCATTCTGAAATTCAATCATTGGGCCGATGCTGCCTAGCATGAGAAATCCCATGGCGAATATGCCTCGGTCAGGAGCAATGGCGAAGGTGAGAATTGAGGCGTTGAGCGCCTCACCGCGGCGCATCTGGTGGGGGCTGAGCAATGGCCACCAGCCGCTTCGGGCTGACAGTCAACCGCAGATTTAGTGTTTACTTACTTCATACACCTTGTAGACCGGGTGTGCAAACTTGACTGCAGACATTCAAACCGACTTGACGTATGACTTCAGGTTTCAGTGCAGTGACTCCTCTCAACTTTGCCGCCTCTGTTGATGAGAAGGGCGTTGCAGCGAGTGCAGCAACTGAAAGCTGGGTAGGTAGATTCTCGAACCGTGGGAGTACCGTGTCACAGGTGTCGGACGGATGCCGTGTGAGCCAACGAAGACAATTCCTGAGGAAATGTTAGCGGAGTGGCCTACGACGAGCCCGCCTTGAACGTGGGAGGTGAAACAGTGGACTCTGTTTGCGGTCCCGCCCGCATCTGCGACGGGAGCTTGCTCTGCAGAGGACACGAACGGACTCACCTTGGATGTGTTGCTTCACACTGCGACTTTGCGGTACGATATCAGACAGCCAGGTGAACGTGCGCTTGGGCTCCTAGATCACTTGGTAGCCCCAGACGAGGAAACAGCTCCCTTAAAACACAAAACACAGCCCCTTTCGTGATGGTTCCCAACAACGTTATCCAAAGGGGCGGTGGGTGGGTCGATGCCCTCTCCTGCAACGACAGGTCGTTTTTGAACCGATCCTCGGAATCCTAGCGACTTTCCACTGGCGTCCTGAAAGAAGTAGTCCTAGTCGCAAATCTGCCAGAATGTCGGTCAGCTCAGATCCAACCATCTCCACCAAAACGCAGGACAAGGAATGGTTGTGGTAGCCAAAGTCGCAGTCGTTCGTTGCTTCCTCCAGAATACCTGCCGGTGTAACAGCGCTCTTCCCCCGGGGGCACAAGGGCGGACCCAACTCACTTCCGAATTCGCACAAAGATGCTGCTGGTCAAGTCTCAACTTTGGATCTCGGGCCCGTCGCGGTGGGGACAGGATTTGGCGGTATGCGGCTATCCTAAACCTGTTCGCATAGCACGATGTCAGAACGCCTACAATCAGAAGCTGCAGGTTCCCGTGAACCGTTCGTCTGTTGTCGGGTAGAGACAGCGAGAAACAGAAAATGGATTGGGGGACCAAGGATGCAAGACAGGTCAGAAACACCACGTCTCGCTCCGATGTATTAGAAAGAAAAATAGGGGAGGGAAGGGAGAAGAAAAAGAAACTGCTCTTGCAGGAAAGTTGGTGTGTGTAGTGCGACTGTAGTGCGAATGATGGGAGGCAGATGTTAAAGACACGGACCAGCAGCTGCATATCTCGGAAGGGTTGGGATGGTGGTGTGGGTTTCGACTCCGCACAGGAATGTTGTTTGAGATCTTGGAAAGCGCATCAGATGGCGGGGACAACGACAAGCAGCTTCGTCCCCCGCTTCAACCTCCACTCAGCGCGATTCCCGACCTGTGCTTGGCGCGTGGGACGCAGAGCGCTTCAGGTGAGGGAAACCGCTCTTGGTCGCACAGTCTGTCAATCCCGCGGGGGTCTCTTGACCTTGCAGGTAGCGGACGGGTGACGATGCTCGGCACTACGGCGCGCGACTGAAGGTAGATTGAAACTGATCCGGCCGTTGAATGCAAGATTCCATTGTCTCTGAAGCGATGCCAATGATGCAAGGGTTGTTGGAGGGTGGAGCTGGCTCGACTGGAGTGTCAGGCCGCAAAGATGGGGCCCGGCTGTGGCGGGAAAGCTGGGTGGACTCCTCTGATCGCTCGTGAGGGCGGCTCTCGACACGAAGAGGTCGGCGGGAAGAAGGCAGGGCCGAGACAGGGAGGGCGGCCAGCAAGAAGGACGCAAAAGCGAAAGCCCAAGAAAAGAAGGAAGAAACCCGGCAAAATAACATAGACGGTGCTCAAAAGATCAAGACACAGCGCAAAGCCAAGAAAAGCAATGAGGATCGAAGACGGCGGGATGTGCAGACAGGGATGGCCGCTAGCGGGCAGAGGCACTCACTAGGAAGCGCGGTGTAAGTAGGCTCCAGGGTTTCGACAGACACCCCGTGGTGTAGCCACAAGGATCGTCGGGAATCGGACCAGGGGGGGCTGGCCGAATGAGATGGTCGGGGTTGTGCGAGGAGCAGACTGTGCAGGGAGTTCCCTGCAAGGCGTGTTAGGGGCGTTTCCATTGGACGGCAGGGGGGATGAGGCCGCTCAACACAGCAAAAGAGATATTCTTTGGGAACTGGTGTTGGGGGCGCCGGCGCACCTTGGGCAATCCCTGTGATCAAGACGATCTGTCCAGCGACAATCCCGTGTTGCTCCCTCCTCGGCACTTCCACGGCCGCCGGGCGAATTTCTCACGGCGATCCGTCGACAGCGATGTACAACCTCTGCCGACTCTCGTCCGCAGCACCACCGACCGCCTTTCTAGTGCACTGCTTGCACAACCACGGAGTCCGGCGAGATTCGATGGCGACCAGTGGCAGATCGGCTAGCAATCCAGTCCAGTGACTGCCTCTGGCAGACGGCGGATGCGAAATCGTGCAGTGTAACCTGGCAACTCATTGGTCAGACACTCTGAACTTCAAAGACCCCCCAAAAGCGACAGGAGGGTGGCAAAGGGGAATCGACCCAAATGCCACCAATGCCAGATGCCACCGTGGGAAGGGTCAGCACAATGACCTCCCATGCCATGCGCAATGGTTACATGGCTGGGCTCGTGCCATCCTGACCCCCAAGATCTGAAGGCCAGCCGCGAGGTTGGGGTGCTGCCGGCGTCACTTGTCTCCCTAGCAAGCCAACCGCAACGACCAACAACGGCGTCTTGCCCGAACTCGCGCGGCGCGCTGGCAACCGCGCGTGTAAGATGCACTTTTGCACTAAGAGGGGAGCCAATGTCCCCCGCAGCTAGCTGGCGCCGGAGATGGCGGTTGGAGCTTGCAAAAGAGGCCCAAACAGGCAAGCTTTGGCCTGCCGAGCAAGCCGCCAGCTGCCATCGCTGCAAGCTGCACTGCACAGCTGGGTTGAATCGGCGGAGTGCAACGACACATCGAACGTTCGGAGCTTACCGAGCGGGACCGCAACCCCTGTTCTCCGTCTTTTGTCCTTCTGATGCAAATCGTGTCGCCACCTAGGAGCAGCTGTCTGATGGGTCCCAGCTATGCTAGGCAGGTCGCAGCCCACATGCCCTGCTGCCCGTCTCGAAGCAGGCGTAAACTCTGCAGATTATCTCAGCTCTCGTGCGCCGATGAGGAGGGTCCGGATAGGGCGTCGAGGTGGGTCCGCTGCAGGAGGAAGGCGGCGTCACGGTTGTGATCAAGGACGGGGCGCACTGGATAGAGATGGAGCGTGGGAAGAAACGAGAGTGGGGTGAGCAGAGAGCACGGGAGGAGAACGTGGACAACTCAGAGCACGGCTTTGGGCAGTAGATATATGGCCGAGGCCGTCAATAATGACGGCCTGGACAAAAACGGCTGGCCCCGAGCAGACATGGAGTCCCTGGACGGGACGATCCCGAACGCCGCACAGCGCCCACATCTCTCCGCTTCGGCAGCGGCGCAGGGCTGGAGGCGAGCCGGCGAGCGCTCGCCGGGTCTCGCTAGGCAGGCAGAGAGTGATGGGAGCAGGTAGTAGTGGGAGCGGGCACGCAGTGACGAGCAGCGAGCAGTGCAGCCGCACTAGAAGGCGTGCAGCCACCTTGGATGCATGTCTCTCCCAGGGATCAAGCATCGCAAAGCTCGTCTCTCGTTGGCCATCTGCACCAATGGGTTAGACAGCGATTATTGCTTATAGCAGATACGCACGTAGTCGCTGCTATTGCCAGGTAGGAGGTATTGGGGCCGAGCAGCGGTGCCCTTCGTACTGGCCACCAACCTTTGAATGCGTGCGTGAGCATCGCCCGGGCTCAGTCTCCGGCGCTGGATACCTCAGAATGCCGGCGACGAGCTGAGATTTGAGCCGAGCACCGGGCACATCGGCTACCTCAGGACGCCCGGCATTCGATCCAAAATTGTGCTGCCTGGAATTTGAGGGCGTCCGGGGACCGCCAGTGGAGCGGGTCGGCTGCAGTGGCAAAAGGCCCCGACCTCGGGCCTGGGCTGCTGGGCGAGGTGCATGTTCAGGTAGATATGTACTCCGTACCCATGGGTCGTATCGTGCAACCTGGACGGTCGGGACGGAATAGGCGAATGCATGGTAACATGAACATGGACGACCTGCGCTGAATTGGTGGGTTGCAGGTGAACAGTCGAGCAAGACAAGTAAGCAGGTACCAGAAACTGCGCGAATTTTCCCATCCGCATTTTGGCGCAGCGTCATTCCGCATCTCCATTTGCTGAGGGAAGGCACTGACGGGCATCACCCGGGAGTGGCCCGGGCGGAAAGGTTCATGCCTGCCGCGCCTATGACAGATGGGGCTTCGCGGGGCTCAAACTTTGCGTTCAGCTGCGCTGCCTCCGCGCTCAGAGAACCTCTGGTTGGACTCGCTCTCTGTACCACTCAAAATTCAAGATTCCATCCCCCCCTCCTTTCCCCAGAGGTCAGCTCGCAAGTCTGGGATTGTTTCGCATCATTCGTCGCATGCTTTGGCACTAGGCACGTCCTCGACCGTTGGAGCTGGCGTTATCGATACGAGAAACACCATCCCCCATTTCGCTGCGGTCCTTTTGTTGCTGCCTGCCCCGGCCGATGCACGCTTCCCAGGTTGCTGCAGTTAGCGGGGACGGCGAGTGCTGACGAGAACCTCTGGTCGCTGCCCGCTAGGTGTCCGCTGCCCGTCCTCGAGTGTACGGTGTACGGCCGTACAGCAAAGTGCCCAGCATCCCAGCGCCTGCGCTGCCTGCATCCAGCAGATTCCATCAGAAGGGTTCCTGGGACCGAGCCCACGACGGCTTCCGCATCCCAATTTTCTCGTATCACTGCTCCTCGCGCTGTGCGCCATCGCATCCCAGGCCCGGTTCCTCCGCGCGAACGCACGCTGCTGGATCTCACTAGAGCGGGACCGGCGCCTGATGGGTACGCTGCCATTTTCGACCTCGTCCGGACACACGACCCCCGTCGCTACCACCGTGGCTCGACCCCCCGCAACAATCGCGCTTGGCAGTCCCCAGACGGCAGATCTCGGCAGTTGACCTGTGCCACCGCGGACATGTCGCAGATCCGCCCTTCCGACTCCTGCTAGGGGCCCTACTAGGACTACTCAGACAGCCACAACCCCCCGGCACACCTGCAACGGTTCTCTTTCCAGCTCGTGCCGCGACTGCGGGAGTGACGCCATCTCCGAACGCTTCCTGAGGCCCCCATCCGCCGCATGCCTTCTGACTCCGGGTGTCCGCGGTAGTCGGCGGACGGCCCCGTTGACAAGGACGCTTGCCCACATCAGAACAGGTCCCCTCGGTGGCAGTTGTCCAACCGCAATATACAGCCCCTGCTTTGTCGAGAGGCCCGACAAGTCGGTTCTGGGCTCGATCCCCAGACCACCCGAACTGCAGTCCTGCCTAAGACTCTTGTCTCGCATACCCTGCCATCAATACGGATCATGCACGACTGCATACTCTAACATGCCTTTCACCTGATGATCCCTCACACGGTCGGGACAAGTTCATTGTGTTCATCTTCTGTCCTGGGAGGGTAACCGCATCCGCACGGCAGGAGACGTCGAGTCTCACATCCTTCTCCAATAGCACATACCCCAAGTGCTGGCTCAGCAAAGGTGTACATGGGAATGAAGCATCGGGTTCTTCCTCATTCTGGTGTTCTTCATCGCTGCACGCCTGCAATGCACTGGCTCCTAATCAGGTCCCGATCGGCGACCCAAGTTTCCTCATTAGTGCATGCCCGGGGCCGATCCGGACTCTCATTAAGCCGAACGTCACTCCCTCGCGTTGAGCGGACGGTCTTGAATAAGAGCCTGTACGGTTGAGCGAGAGACGTCCCAACAGGGCTGACAGCGGACATCAATGGGCTCTTTCTCTCATTGCGTGACAAAACTACGCTAATGGAGAACGACAGTGACAAGTACCTTATGTCGCTCCTCGTCTAGCGGCTCGAGCGCACGTTCCCTCGTCACACTCGAGACACCAGGCGCATGCCAGTAATCAAATCAGACCCGCTACATACATAGTCACATCGGCCACTGTCACATGATGCGCTATAAAGAGATCAGGAGTTGGCACGGGTTGGGTTGCGAATACCAACCTTTCTATTCAGCCCAGGACAAACCTTGTCCAGTTGAGGAGTGTTGTGGCCGGCGATTGCCTTCAGACATCCATACACGGCCGTACCGGTACTTCAGTCAACCAGCAAGAGAGTCGTACCAACGATGCAACTTCATCTTTTCGTCTGTATATTTAAAATGCCCATCTGCACCCCGTCATATCGTAGGCTCTTGAAACTGCGCCTTTATATGCTCGAGGAGGCCGACCCGGGATCCTGGAAGGCGTCGTCGCACTGCGTGGTGCAATGAGCGCACAACACTCGACCAGAGATAGGCATCCTGTTGTGTCACTGAGATACACTACATCAATGCCGTCCGGGGGATAGAAGTTACAGGCCATAAGAAGGAATATATTCATTGAGACTCGAGTTGGCGTCAAAGGAGCAGGCCTTGCGAACAAAAGTGGGCCGTCTTCCAGGTCGTGCACGTCGCATCGTGATCAATCCACACGACACGCAGGTAGCCACAATTACACATCATCTCGGCTACGCACCTCGATTCTGCAGCTTTGCGGGCACTCTAAATGTGTTTGGGCCACTGATTTCTCTTGTGCGAGCATAGACTTATTACGTCCGTAGCAAACCCGCGCGAAAAGGTCACGACACAGTGTAACCCCAAGGCTAGCAACACGGCCTGACTTCCATGGCTTACATCTTGCCGCCCAACGACGTTGGCTCGTTGAAACGACTTCCTTTGCCACCTCGAAGCGGGACGCCACTAACAACGGCCAGGGTACTGGCTCACTCCACGCTGCTTTGACATCGGGCAAAATGCGTCAGGAAATACTATAACTTGCTGGGATTTGAGGGTTGGGCAAGGGCAAAGCACGAGAAGCGAGGGTTCTTGCAGCCTATGCTCATTGACGTGACTCTTTGGGAGAGGGCGGGGCGAATAAACTCATGTTCGTCACGGAATCCGTCTGGGGCCGACTTCTCGGTTTTTAGCCCAGGAACACATGCCGGGTTTGAATTTCACCAACCAGGTTCGGTTCATCGCAGATGGTGAAACACGGGCCTTGGGTTGCGATGCAGTTCGCCATCCCACAGTGTGGTCGATTGCGAGATCTCAGACACGATGGGGTCCGAGTCCGGTGGGGCAAACGATGCGGCATATCGACCTCGTGTCGACTGATCCATGTTTTCCAGACCGAGGGGCGGCCAGTGGATGGGCTCACAAGCTCGTGGGAAGAGAGAGCAACAATATGCGCCAGTGCGCCGTTGCTGTAGAACGTGGATCGGTTCAGTGGCTTAGGATATGAAGAGACTCCACACCATCAGTCAGAGGGTAGAGGGTTCGCCGACAACGCGCCAGGCAAAGGGAGACCTGTCACTCGTCCACATCATTGGCTCGCTGACACCCGCGATTTGTTTCAACGGTCCCCCACCAACATGGGTTCCCCAGCGGGATGACGGCATTTGCATCGGGACATCACGGGCATGAGCAAGCGCGGCTGGGGAAGGGGGCGGAACGGGACACCAGAGCGCCCAGCTGGCTTCCTGTCCTCACTTGGCCTCTCCTATGGGCAACCGAAGAACTGGGAATAAGCCTAGACGCTAAAGCGGGATCATGCTCATCTCCGCGTCCGAAATGCAGATATCCGCGATTGACTCCCTGGACCAAACAGAGAGTCTCTCCTTTCGGCGAGGCACATGGCCTGATGCAAACGCCCTCCATCGAGGTTCAGGATCTCAACGGTGGGGGCCCAAGCCCCAGCTGCTCTAACCCCCCATGTAGGAAGTATCCGGGCGAACCAGAGCATGCTTATCCGCGAAGGCGACTGTAACGTTCTACGGATGGGAGATTGCAAGATCACGGGCACAACGTTCCCAGGTTATCGCAGGGGGAAGACCGATCGACGGAACTCAGCCTTCCATCGCATCCACTTGTCTGGTGGCGCAGACCCGCGGCTCTGCTGTCCTCGACAGCAGGTGTGGTCGGCTCGTTGACCTCATTGTCCCGTTCGTTGCTCACATCGCAGGCCACGTACCCGCGTCGTACCGAGGGATAGAGAGACAGGCTGGGCAGCCGGAGAAGCACCGCACGTGGGATTTTGGGTACAGGGCAGGTAGCGGGGAGCAGAAGGCCTGTCGCCGGTGGCATGTGTCCGTAATCCAGTAATCCAGGGGGTTGGCCGCCCGATATCTCGCAGACGCACAACCAGAAAATTTGCAGCGCCAGACGTTTCGGTGCCGAAGAGGGAAGCGGGCTGGTGGCTCATGAATCCAGCCTTTTGCTTTCTGTCGGGGTGGGAGCCAAAGCGAGAGTAGAGAGTCAGGAAGTTGTCAGCGGGGCTTCCGGTCTTGACGCCTTCGCCAGGAAGACCCTGCGTCCCTGAACGGTGAACAAGACTGATCCGGACCGTAGCCGTCAGCTCGCCTCACCGCATGGCTCCGTGGCTGCAGGCGATCTGCCTCCGGACCGCGACCTTTGCTGCAGGGCAGCAGCAGGGCGGCAGGGCCCCGAGTCGACGTGGCTTTCGGTCAAAGTCCCGAAAAGTGGTGCAGGGGCTGCTCTCCTGACCCTAGGCGTCCCAAACCAGTGGCCTGCACCCGAAGCGTGAAGGTTTTGTCGCCCACCGCTGCCACGCCGGGCACCATTGGACATTAGGACTGCCTGATTCGTGTCAAGGCGCCAGCGCTGCAGCATCGCTGCTGCCGATCACTCGGGGCTTCCCCCAGCTGGGAATAATCGATTCGGCGCCCCCTGGACGCTCGGTGGCAGGCGTTCAGTAGTGCAGCGGATTTGCTTTTTGTCCCTGCCACATCTGGCTGGGTGCCCAGCCCGCCAGCCTGCACGCCCGGGGCGTGCCACCAGCTCAGCTCGACAGGGGGCATTGCCGCAATGATCGCCGACCAGGAGGGTGACGCGCCAGACCGCTTCAGGCCACTTGGGTACCCTCCCCTGCTGCGAGTCTGTCTCCGATCCTAGCGTCTGATCTCCAACAGAGCATCTGTCACGGCCGGGGGGGATGTCGGCAGGTGCCATTTGGCTGGGGAAGCGAACCAGACGCCCAACATCACTAATCGATCCCTCTCTGCCGGGAGAGCGCAAGTGCAAAGGCTCCCAAAAAGGTGATCGACCACACCCTATAACGGTGGTTGGTATGGTTCGTCCAATATCCGCGTCCGGCGCCTCCCATTAGCGCGTGGCTCCTGGCCCCTGACCCACAGCGCAGGCCGTTCCGTTGTCCCATTCAGATCCCCGCGTTTGTCGCTGGATCGGAGACGGCATTGAGACTCGCTCCAAACTGAGAGACAGCATCAACCTTAACTCAACAACGCCAAAAGCTGCTTTGCAGCCGCCTCTCCGGCCTGGCCGCCATCTGTCGCCGTTGGGAGAAGTGCTGCCAGGCGCGCGACGCGAGACGCGAGACGCATGGCGGGGTGTCATCTTTGCCCTCTTCCCCTTCGGCCCCCCGCCCAACCAACCCCTTTTCATGATGCCAATGTTTACCCCTTATCGCTGCGGAAAGCCTCCGCGGGCGTCAGACTTTCTTCTCTACAAGCGGCGATGCAAGCGCGTCACCACAGCAGCACAGCTGCTTCTCCCATCCGCACCAACAGCGGAGTTGCTGTCCCCGGCAGGCAGAAATATTCTTTTTTGAGGGGGCACCTCCCAGCCAACCGCGGCCGGCGCACCGCCAGAGAGCCCCCAAGGTGGCTGGCTTGGCGTTGACGCTAACGGCACCAGCCCGCGCGCTGGAGCTGACTTGATCACGGGAACTCGATATATCGAAATCGCGGCTCAATGGTGTGGACGATGGGACTCGAGCGCGAAAAAAACATTGGCCACCGGCCTTGTGAAAGAAAAGTCTGGAGAAGCCCGGCACCCCACACCGGTGTCAAATTGTTTCAGCTAGTCTTCGCGGCAGAACGTGGCAGTGAGGGTAAACTGAGGCTCTGGTAGGCCCTTCGGACACACCAGGCCGCGAATAGGCTCCCGTCGCAGCGCCTACCTACCCACCTAACATGCAATCGCGGCGGTTCGACGCCTCGACCACTGGAAAGATCGGACTTGCCTCCATCGTGGGCCGAGGCCTCCCTCACAAGTCGCCATATGCGACGATATCTTCCTATCACCATGATACGAGTCGCGCATTGCATCGCGGTCGCTGCCTCATAGGGCAGGCAGGCACGTAACTTTTTTTCCGCACTTCAGCTGTCGATGCGTTGTGCAGCCAGGCAGCAGGAATTGACTGACGTTCAGCTCGGCCGTTTCGTGCTTGTCTGCAGCAACTGCAGCAAGTGCAGCAAAGCTGCAGCGCTCCCTCTCACGTGCACCCTTTTTTCGTTTTTTGGGGGAAGCAATTGGGGAAAAAAGGATGAGGTGCTCAGATACACTAGGCTCCTTTGATCCGCGCAAAAACTTGCAAGGAGCTCCAATTCGGCGCTTCTCAACCACCAATCTGAATGAGGCCGGTCCGGGGCAGCAGAGGCCTTGGCGAGATCTCGGCTTGCAGATCTTGTCCGGGCCCGGACAGCGAACTTTTGTCCTCCATCCATCTTGGGCCGAGCACCCCCAACCCTGATCGACGGTGAGGCTTAGCGCCCCTACCGCCGGAACACGACACCAGCCAAGCCAGCAGGGCAGGGCTGTAAATGACCTCACCGTGAGTCCTCTCCGCGCTGTACTCTAGTGTACGGGGGAGATCATCGCGTCAATGATCGTCATGGGCAAAAAAGCCCAGCCTTATTTCCCCTGCAGCGGCGAAGGTTTATTTGCCCGGTCGGCCTTGGCGAAATCGTAGGTACGAGCCCCGGAAGACTGAGTGGTCGTCACTATTCCCAAGTTCGTCACCGGCGCAGAAGTAAGGCGTCTGCGTCTACGTGAGTGGGCTTATTGCGTGCCCTGCCATGCCAGGGTCAAATTGGGGGTCTCCCTTCCCTGCCGATGCGATGCGGTGATTTGGAATGGATGCGATGGGCGATCAGTTTCTCGTTGCGCCTTTTCCGAGATACGCGAGGGAGACCTGGCAGGCCTGGCTGCAGGCTGCTCTAGACTTGCTTCGGGGTCCTGTCCTGCCGGGCGCCGGCGATCGCATCCCGCTGCCTGTGTACAGAGTTGGGGGCTTGTTAGCACGATACTATCAATTGTTGGGTGACTGAGCGATCGATAGAGGGGTGCGGACTGACTGAGGCCCCATCGCTGGCCGGAAGGATGGATCTGCTAATGATGCGACCTGAGCACCGGTATTCAATTGATTGATTGCGCTACGGGGAGTTTTTCCACTCCGAGAGTAGACCCCAAGCGAGCGGAATGTTCCCTGGGCTAGGCTACTTCAGTGATGGCGGTCGACGGGCGGTTGAGACAGGGCGGCTGGGCTTGAAACGGGGCGTGCCGTGGAAGTTGACGCTGGTCTCCGGAGTAGCTCCCTGGCTGGCTGTCAGCTGGTCAGGGCGGAATGTTCAGGATCTCCATAGACTAGAGAGGGCTGGCGCGTATAGCAGGCGCGTGCAGAGGTCGCGGTGAAGGACTAGACGAAGGGCAAGTGGCATTCGTTCGCACGCCCGTCCCCGCTGGGAATGGGGATGATCTCGCGATTACTCACCAGAGCCTTGGATTCTGCACGCACCCTTCCTTTGCCCTGGCCGACGATCACCTCGGAGCTTCCCATTCTTCACCCTCTTCCTGGCACGCACGCAGGCTCAGCAGGGCAAGCAGGCAGGCCGAGCGGGATGTTCCACGCCCTACCTCCCTCTCTCCCACTCACGGTGGACTAGCTGTGTCTGCAGAACTCGGTGCGGGATATCGCTTCTTGGTACATGGATGTGCAGCGCACTAGGCTACGCGGAGGTGAGGTGGTGTCTTGCCACTCGTCTGGCAGGCTCTCTTCAGCGCGGACGGACACCGTTACGGGTGGGTTTGGTGTCATGAGGTGCCCACCCCCCCTCCGCTGGCGGTGTCCCTTGGGTACCGTAGGGACATGATGTAGGCGGCCGGCAGTAGGTAACCTAACCGGTGTGACTTCCTGCCTTGACTCGGTGCTCTAGCTTGGAAGGTGGGTATCTCCCGCCCGCCCAACCGGCACTGCACTGCACTGCACTGCACCGTCCTGTGACAGCCGGCCCGGGTTGTTGAGGTGTGGGAACAGAGCAGAACTCGCCTTCCTCTTCAGGCAAGGTGCCGAGTCATCCCCGACTTCTCCCCTGTAGTGTAGGTGGGCGGGACGTCTCCTGACGGGCACACCCAACCTCGAGCGCTGAGTGGGTAGCCTCCTGCAGACTCGAACGGCTGTCACTATCTTGGCTTTTGCGCTTGATCGGCAGCCCGCAAGATGCGTGGAGGTCGTGGTCGTTGTCGTAGGGAGAGACGGTTCAGGGCGGCCCGATTGTCTCGTTTCTGATTTCATCTTCATGTTGGCCTGGGATGGGTTACGGGTCTGGTGAGGGGGCTGGTTGGGTGGACGTGTCTGTTGAAGATGTTGGTGGAGCTGGCTAGCGTAGCTTTTCTTCTGGTCGGTGCGGGGAGGGAGAGCCTTCAGATTCGCTGGGTTTCAGATGCGTGGTGCTTCCGGCGTTTGTGACTGGTGGTGAGTTTGCGGAGGTTTCAGTGGGAGTGGATGTTCCTTGGATCTGGTCTGAGTGACATGTCCGATGCTCATTTGACGGTAATATGCTATGATGGCATGATGGCATTGTGGACGGTGGTTGTCGAGATTGGAGAAGCCCATTGATGGTTCGATGAGAATCCCGATGGCAGTGTGGTAGTGTATTCGATGGTGCTGGTGCCGTGATTTCCGGGCGTGTTGAGTTGTGTTTTGATCCCACCAATCAACTTGGATTGGATGCATGCCCCTGAGCCCCTTTCGATTGCAGCAGGATCAAACAAACAGAAATGTCTTGTGCCTGAGGGAGAAGAAGCAAGACAACGGGCATAGAGGCAAAGCCTTCGAGACACGAATATTTGTCGGTTGGTTCTGGTAAACATGACGAAGAATGCTTAGGATCAATTGAGTATTGAGAGTGAGCCCCGTCATTTCCGACGGTTATTGACACGGTGCATTGGCGGTCCGTTCCGGTTCATTGTGGATCGCAACTATACTTAAGAATCAAATTTGAAAGAAGTCGGGCAACAGTACTCTCTTGCTCCGGGCTCTTCTAAGATGGAGGACGTACCAAGATGACAATGTTATTCGGTCGCCAGAGGCTGCAGGATTGCTCGACAAGTCAGACATATCAAAGCCGTCGCGCCGAGAGGTAGAATGTATTCAGTCAGCTGGGTTTCCCTGTGATATTGGCTTCAACACTGAATGCGTCGCGGTATTCCCACCGACAACACCTGTTCAATCCTACACTCGGTCGTCTAGGCAAAAAGGTGCAACCTGTCATATCTACGGATAACACACATCAAATGGCAAAAAGCAAAAGAACGTCGAACTCTAAGAGTTCAAATCATGATGATCAAGCCCGGGTTCGATCCGGAGACCTTCAGTGTGTTAGACTGACGTGATAACCAACTACACCACTCGACCATGTTTTTGATGAAAGCAGACCCTCTAAAACTCCCCTTTCATACCCACCCAGGTAGAGGCGGCCGATTCAAGCGAGTACCCTTATGGTCTGATCGAAGTTGACGCGGATTCGGTCTTTGAGTGATGCACTTGATTCTCACGGACATAACACAGTGATGAGGCAGGGTATCTTTCTATTCCTATTCAGCTAACTCTCGATAGCCTCTCGTCTCCAACTCATAACTTCAAACTCTTCATCAGCGCCTGCAACTTCTCCCACTCCTCGGTCCCCTCCCAGTTCTCCTTTGCCTTGCCTAGAACACTCCTCACAGCACTCCTCGCCTTCCCCTTCCACTTTGCCCCAATCTCAGGGATCTCCTCCCCATAGTTCTCCAAGACCGACACCAACTCATCTGTGCGTTCCACAACCGTCTTCCACCCGTCCTTGTCCTCCAGCCAGCTCTTCCTCGCGTCTGCCTTGCTCCCCGAAGAAGGGAGAAGCCCGCCGCCAGCTGCAGCACCGATAGCTGCGCGCCACGCACGCTCCGCGGCGTCAACAGCGCCGGCATAGTCACGTCGCCAGATGCGCTCACGTGTGACGAGCTCCCAAAGCTCAGAGCGTACAGTGATCAGAGGCACGATCAAGGTCTCGATCGCGTCGCACATTGCACGTTCGGTGGTACCACGGGGTGGTTCGTATACTACGCCCGCTTTATCGTTAACCTTTGGCCGGGAGAGGACGGATTCGTTCAAAAGCAGGCGGAGGACGTCGATATCGAGGGCGTCCTCGGTGTTGCGAATCCGAATAACGTTGCGAATCGCAAGCAGGATTTCCTGCACGGCCGGAGGGCGCAGACGCGAGCCAAGTGTGATGACATTGTCCCAGATGCGCCAATTGTCATGGGAGATGGACGCGCCGCGCTTATATGCTGCTAACGATTGTGAGAGAAGAGTCGCCGGGTCCCGCTGGGTGGGCTTCTCTGCGGGCTCATCGTCGTCAATGTCGTCAGAGGCCTCCTTCTCCTTGGTCTCTGGCTCGCCACTCTCCTTCTTGAGCTTCAACTCCTTGACGCGCTCGAGATAGAGGCTGTAGAGCGCGCTCCCCAGGTTGCTCCATGTCCGCGCATCTTCGCCGCCGACAATGTTATCCGCAGACGCGATGGCCCGCCCGAAAGCATCCGACGCGTCTGAGAATTGCCCGAGACGGAGACTGATATCGCCCAGCCGGTTCCAGAGCTCTGAGCTCATTCGGTTGACTGCTATCGCCTTCTCGTACGCCTCCTTCGCCTTCTCCAGGTTGTTTCCCTGGAGATAGCACTCTCCTAGTAGCTTCTGTGCCCTGAAGAACCTTTGGTTTGATATTTCCCAGGCACGTTCATAGAAAGCCATATTGTTATCAATATCTCCGAGGATGCAGAACATTCGCGGTGCACTGGGTGGCGGGGGAATACGCTCTGGCCCGTGGTAGTCAGCTTCCTTCAGCTCATCGACGTCAACATCTTCCTCGAGATCCTCGTCGCTATCTTGGTCCGCCGAGGCACCAGTGCGGCGGAAAAGACGCCAGCGTAGTACCGCCTTGGCCTTCTCCTCGCCGCCGCTGCCCCGCCCATCTTCGTCGTTGGTTGCTGCAGCGCTTGCCAGGCAAAGCGCGACTTCGGCCCACAGCCGCAGCCGTTTGAATATCTCAAGCGCTGACACCAAGGACCCAACACTCGCCCAAGAATATGCCAGCTCGGACTCCAGATGCCATCTCGGTGGCGAGCTCAAGGTGTGAATGTACTGGAGACGAATCTGAGCAGGTGCTGTCTCGGTTGGCTTCGCCGCGGGAAAGAATGTAGTTGGCTTGTTGATCACGGGTGCTGCCTCCTCTGGGTCGATAACCCGGATTTCTGGGACGCTCGTCTCGGACGTCTCGGCTTCTGCCGTTGTATTCTCTGGCTGAGCCGTCGTCTCAACAACAACTTGATCCACAACTGCTTGCATCTGCAAGATACCTCTCTCCACCGTGCGGCTACGATGCACCTCGATTCTTGAGCGAACCAGGAGCGCCTGGGTGTAGATTTGCCAATTCGTCGACTTGTCCGAAATGACGCGTACTGCAAACGGAAGAATTTCCTCCGATGTCAGCGTATCCGTCGGCGAGAACGCGTCCTTGAGCGTCGCCTCGGTAAGCAAAATGATCTGATCCAGCGATGACAGCTGGGGCTGATCATCGATCTCCAACTCCTTCAGCACATCGGGGATATCGCGCATCATGCTGTGCTCCGGACCATCCGCCAGTTCCTCCTTCGTGAACTCCAGATTCTCCAGCAAGGTATCATCATTGAGCGCCAGCGCCTGCGGCTTGGTCGTGACCTCCTCTCCGAGCTTCCCCGCCTCGCTACTCTTCGCCAGCACCACGAGATGACTTGTGCTCTTTTCCTGGAACCTCGTCCGCTTCCCCAACGCACCAGACAGCGCATAGACAAACCCATTGAGCTCCCTCGCGCCGCGCAGTGCATCCCTCGCCTTGACGTCCTGGCCCAACATGATGCATATGTTGGCCTTCTCAATCAAAAGCTGCACCTTCTCCCGTGCATCCCACCCCGCCCCAGTCATCACCACCCCCTCGACGACCTCCAAGGCCGTCTCAACCTGCTGCTGTAGCGCAGGCACATCGCTCCACTGGCCGCCCTTGACAAAGACAGACCCAGCGCCAAAGCTCGGCTGCGCAAGCAACTTAAAATGCCACACATGAATCCGCAGAACAAGCCAGCGGACATCCCGAGAAGCAACATCACCCTCTCCATCGACGACGCCCTCCCCCTCGCCCTGAAGATGTGCCAAGACCACCCAGCGCGCAAGACAAAACAGCTCAATGTGCGGGATGTACGGATACACCGAGACACCGTCGACATCCAGCTCCCGGAAGCAGACCTTCCTGAGCTCCTTGATGTCCACCACACCATCCGAAATCTTCGCCTCCTTCAGCGCAGAGTCAAAAACCGCAGCCAGTCCCTGCGCGCCCTTCAGCACAGGACCCGTGACGTTTACCTGCAGAAACCCATTGAATGCGGCGAGAGCAACGACGACGGCGCTCTGTTTTGTGTCCTTCGTGGCGGCGGCGACATCCCCGTTTGGTGTTGCTGCTCCTGCAGGTTGCAGAGAACGTTGGACAAATTGAGCGATCAAGGTCTTGGCGCTGCCGCTGCACAGAGCGTCAGCGTACCTGCCTGCACGAAGCAGCGCCGCGGGGTCTGCTGCGTCGCCTGACGTCATGGCGAGGAACCGGTGGAGGGAAATAGAAGATGCAGGTGAGATATCTCAGAGAAACGAACGGTGCATCCCAGATCGCATCAGTCGGTGTTAGAGCCGGGGTGTTGACGGTTGACTTGGCTGCGCGTCAAGTGTCGTTGTGATGGAGGGGCATGGAGGGGCATTCGAAGATTTCTTCGGGCACAAATTCGATGTGGGGAACGGCCAAAGTTCTTGGCAAAACGCCGAAAGGCCTGCTTACCTAACCCACCGCCGCAGAACTTCACATCGCAGGTCGCCGTCATGCTACTCCAACATCGCTTGAACTACAAACCAACTAGCTATGATAGTCCATACATTGAGGCTGGCGTGGCTCACAGTCCGTCCTTCTCGCTGACCGAGCTCACAAAGGTTGCTCGGGTTGCCGGCAAATGCTGGCATCTTAACGCACACAAAATCCACCCCAACAACATCGGCCATCACAGCAACATTCTGGCGCAAACAGCAAGACCCTCCCTCTTTATGACACACTCACAGTTGGTCGGCGTTTAGCCCTGCTTCTTTCCCTTGCCCTTCTTGGACGCCACCATGCGAAATCCGGCAATGTTAGTGTCCTCCTTCGGGGCAGCGCTGCCTCCCTTCTTCGCCACCTCGCTCCAGCCGCCATTGCTGCTGTTCTTGCTGTCGCCGCCGGGGGACACATCCTTGTCAAACATGCCGCGGTCCGCGAGCTTCTTGCGACGGACAAACTCGTCCGCAAAGTGGCGACCGTCCATAGTGGTGCTGTAGCTGTACACAACCTCGGAGAGAAGCATGGCATCCAGAGGCATCTCGAGAAGACTGGCCGCAAACTGGTCGACTGCGAGTGTGTTAGTACAAGCCGGGCTACAGAGCGAGTGTTTGTACTTACTATCATTAACCCCGATAAGGCCGCGACCGAGCTCTCGGTTGAGCCATTTCTTGAACTCCTCCATCGCCATCGATTTGGCATCCTTGAGACCAACAGTGACTTGCTTCGTCGCCGTTCTGGGCGCAGCGGCAGATACGGGCGTTTTCACGTTGCTCGCCGCGCTGACCGAACGGGTCTGTGCGGCCGGGCCAGTGGGAATCTTGACTTTGCCACCGGCTCCAACGGTCGCCCAACCGCTACCGGGAGACGGCGCGGCCGCAGCAGCGGCGAGGCCCGGGGGTGCCGAGGTCTTGCTTGCCAGATCGGCATATCGCTTGCCCAAGCCAGCACCACCCGCAGCCACGGCTGCCTGCACGGTCGCGGCCTCCATGGCCTTTCGCTTGCGCAACTCCTCTTCGCGCTGGATGTCGGCGATAGTCTTCTTGGATGCTGTGCTGGCAGTCGAGGCAGCGGCCGTGTTACCCTTGACGGCAGTCGGCTGCTTCCATGCGCTACCGCTGGCTGAAGCGCTCACGGGCGAGCCAGTGCCCCAGGTGCTAGAAGCGGGCAGGCCAATAATCGCAGCCGCGGCCTTCTGCTCACGGAGTGCTGCAGCCTCCTGCTCAAGGGCAGCGCGGCGCAGAGCAGCAGCGGCCTCCTCCTTCTTCGCCGCCTTCTTGGCCTCGGCCTCCTGAATCTCCTTGAGACTGGGTCCTTTCTGGGCCTCCGTACCAGGCTGGGGCGCCCACGGAGCAGCGGGAGGAGCCAGGGCGGCTCCTTCAGAGGTGGTATCGGGGGTACCGGATGCAGAACGCTCGTCATACCGCGTCGGCAGGTTGCTAACCGGCCGCTGGGCAGTGGGCGCCGCAATAGGTGTCGTCAATGCAGGCGGCGGGAAGGGCATCGGGAGTCCAGACGACGGCGGCTGCTGCTGGACGGGCTTGACAACGGCCGCGGCAACAGCAGCGGCTGCCGCAGCGGCGTCAGCCTGTGTTTTCTTGACTCTCTCGGTCAATGAAAGGCCGGCTTGGCCGTGGCTGGATTTTTTCGAGGTCGGCTCCATGCGAGTGTCAAGCTCGTTGATCGAAGCAGAGGTCTCAGAGTCCGCGGTCACCGAGGCATCGCGGTCTAGCCCATTCCCAAGTGCTTCCGCCTTCGATGCAGCCATGATAGCGGCCATCGCCGGGTCCTCGGCATCTTGCTGGGAACGCAGCTCGTGAAACTCCTTGAGCTTCGTGCTGAAACCCTGCGAGTCCTTTTGAAGCTGGTCAATTCCAGGGAGCTGGCCACGCAACCCATTATCGTTCCCAGAAGCACCCGCGTGCTGCGAGGGGAAAATGCCCAAGGTTCCAGTTGCCTGCAGGTTGGCCAACAATTGGCGCTCGCTGAGGTTGAGGTCGGGGTTAAAAAGGTCCGGCGCTGCCCCAATACCCGGCTGGGCCTGACCTTGGGGCAGGCTCACGTTTGGGGCGCCCTCGAAAAAAGACGAGTTTGGGATGAGGGGGCCGATCGGGGGCTGCGGAGCGATACCGATAGGTGACGACATGCTTCCAAAGCTGGGTTGGCTCTGAAGGCTGTGTGCGCTGGAGTGATGGTGGAGGGTTCCCGGGGCACCGGGCTGCATGGGAATCCGCCCAAAGGCAGCTTGGTGGTGATGGGCTATCTCGCGCTGCCGAGCGTGGTACAGCTGCTCTTCCTGTTTTCTCCGTTCTAGATCATTTTGCTGTGCTGCCGTGAGAGTTCGACCAAACGACGGGAACGCGTTCTGAAGCGGAGGGACCGCCTCGGTTCCGGTGGGAGCAAAAGCTCCTGAAGGCGCGGGTCCGTGTGGGATCCCCATCTGCGGGACGAGGAATGGCTCACGAGAGTTCCCAATGCGCCGAATGAGTTGACCAAGGGGCTCGAAGTCAGAATCTTCGATGCGTTTCACTCGCAGATCTGGGCTGAAGAAGTTCGCCTTATACCAATCGTTCATTTCCAGTCCGCTGAAGGGTCCTTGCATCGTTCCCTGAGGATCCAGATATACCCATCTCATTCTGTCTGGCATCACCATGGTGCGGACCGCAGATGGGTCGGCGCCGGCGGGCCCGGCTGAGAATGAGGAGCCACCACCCGAGGTCGGGAAGGATAGCGCCTGGGCAGTGGACGTCAGGCCAGCCTGTGACTGATCAGCCGTCGAGAACGCGGCCCTGGCAGCCTCGGGGTTTTGGAAGAGGTCCTCGAAGGCATTTCTGCTCTGTCGGATGGGACTTTCTGCATCGCGCGGCTGGGCCCCAATTGGACCCCGTCCGATGGCGCCCAGTGGGTTGGCCTGTCTCAAATCCGGGACCGAATCGCTGAGACTCTCTTGGTCTTGTCCATGCATCTGTGCCTGCATGGCTGGGGGGAACAGCGAGCCAAGCTTGCTGCTGCGGCCGATGGTAGATGAACCTGGGACGCCGAAGACTCCACCAAGTCCAGAGAGACCAGGGGACTGCAGGTCGCCAGTGAGAGGGCTGAAAATGCTTCCGCCAAAGGCATTGTTGAAAGCCTGTCGCTCCCTGTCCGGGGTACCCGTCGGTGGTGCGCCGGGCCATCCTGTCATCGTGTTCACGGCTGGGAATCCCTTCGCACCGACACTGGAGGTCTGGCTGCGATCGCTGCCATCGAACGCATTGGCGCCGCCGAAGGCTCGGGAAAGCGTACCGTAATGGGAGGGAGGTTCGGACCCGTGGCCGGATTGAGCAATCCGGTCCAAATCGTTGTCATCCTGGCCTTCGTCGCCACGGTCAGCCATCGGGCTGCGGTATGGGTTAGTCTCCGAGGGACTAGCTGGTCCGTTGCCCAATCCATGCCCGAGGTTGAGACCCGCCATGCCGAAGTCGCTTGCGCCGCCCTTCATCGGGGTGTCGAACACACCGCGCTGGGGCTGCAAGCTTGGTGGAGGGGGGCTATTGTCCTGGGCTCCGCCAAGAATGGCGCTCCCGGAGACATTGCCCTCGCCGAATGGATCGGTGTCGGTGCGCTGTCGAGACCGCCATCCCCGGCTGGGGTCAGCGTTGGCAGCTTCGTTAGATTTGCCAACAAGATTTTCCGCCGATTCCTTCGGAATGAGGTGCGCAAGGCGGCTCGAGCCGCCAGCGCCGAACCGTTTGTCACCGATAGCCGAGGTGTTCAAAGCGAAACTTCCAAAGCTACCGATGCCTCCAGCCGCGGGTGCCGTCGTAGAAGACCACAGCGACGTACCGCCAAAATTGGCAGAGCCGCCAGTGTTGGCGCGCGGAAGCCCAAATGTCTGACTTCTTAAGGGTGGCTCACGAGCGCTCGTGTCCTCCTCAGGCTCATCTGTAATCGGTTCTTTGAGCTCTGTGCTCCGGCGAGGCAGCCAGTCATCTCGAGAAAACCGACTGGCCGTCGGGGAGGCGATGCTCGCGCTCGGGAAAGGATTCGTATCGGCCGTCTCTCTCCTGCGGGTACCAGGACGTGAGGCTGTTGAAGGAGAAGACATCGGATGGCCGCCCGTATTCGCAACACTAATGGAAGTCTTGCGGCCGTTCTGTCCACTGGTGCCTTGGTTTCCTTCCTTGCTCTGCTGAGGAATCTTCAATGTAGAATTGACGTCGGTCATAAACATTTCTCGCTCCTCGGCAGTCAAGTCCTCCAGGCTGATAGGTCTCACATTTCCGTTCGGATCCCAACAAACTGTGGGGTCCTGAGGTACGTGTTGAGTTTCCCCAGCTTTTCCCCAGCCCCTTGACGAATTTCCGTTGACATGATCCGGGTTCCAGCTGGACACGAACAGACTTGACACATCAACCCGCGTGGCGTCTGTGGTGTTTCCGTAAATATTGAGGAGGTCTTCCTTGGAGTAGCGGAGGGGGCCCGATTGTTCGTAGGCAGAAGACTGTGCATTTGCATAGGAAAGCGGTGCGTCGTCAGCAAGAGATTGCGAAGCGTCGGCAGCGTTCGCCGAGGCGGTCTGATTGAAGGGGGTCGTAGACGGTCGACGGAAGGTCCTAGTCCCATTAGAACGCGACCTGCAACCAGATGATACCAAAGTCAGCCTGTATCTGCGGAAGCGGCAGGAGCCAGCAGGTCCCAGCACAAGGTTCGGAGGAGCTCCGATGAGGTCGGATCGCGCTTCTCGTGCGCCCGCAGCCCGGTCGGTTTGCTCAACGCGGGCCGCATCAGCGCTCGAGGAGCGAATCTGCGTCACTGACGAGTGTAAGGATGGGCACTTACCATTCCCCGCTGCCAGATCCACGCACTGAGTCCCCTCTTCCGGATGCTCTGGGGTCTCGGGTTTGTCCGGCGGCCGCGGAGGCGAAGCTCGAGGGTAGCTGTACGGGCATGGTGAGGACAGTGCAGTTGACTGCGAAGGAGCCAATTGACAATGATGGAAAATTTTATTTCGCTGATGCTATTCGGGGCGCTGTGCAGGTGATAATTCGCGGTGGTGCCGAGTCGAGGTGTCGTTTCAACGTAGCGAGGTCGAAAGCTAGGTTCCTTTTTTTGCAAAGTTTCGAATGAAGTCGTGGAAAGTTAGATGCCGAGCTTGGCCCACTTTTAATAGCAGAACGTGATCAACCGCGTGACTTCTGACACCAAAGTGAGGCCGGTCACCGTGCGCACAGCCAAAGTCTCCGCAGCGAAAATGCAGTCCGCACTGTCCTACACTGGCCGCGTTTCAGACCCACTCCGTCGGTTCGATGGGTTCGGGCTTCCTCCACCGAGCAAAAGGTCGCGTTGCCGGAATTTTTCGTTTGTTCGGTAGCGCGCCCCGGCCCCCCGAAGCCGCGTCAAGCGCGTCGTTCGTCATTCCACCATCCACAGGGGCCTCATCTCCCAGATTGATGGTGCCGTGCGATCCCGAAGCCTAGCGGGCCCCTGCAAATACGAGCAAAAGCATGCAATCGAGGCCTAAATTATTTTATTACAGTACAGGCCTTATCCGCATTCGGCAACCCCTCAATTGCTTTGGAGCCTTCGGACATGCGCAATGCATCAAGGCCTTTAAAATGGGATGCAGCTTTATTTCATCAAATTTCATGAACCCTCCTGATAGTATGGGGCGCTGTTCGCATTTTTAGAGGCCCCAGATCACTGGAACAAGTCTTGATTGTAGCACCTATGGTAGGCCGTTGGAGGATTCAGAAAAGGACGTAATACGGCTTGTCCGAATAGTAAAACGGCCACTCTATATGAGAAGTACAGTACGAATGGCACAGTGACATAAAGCTCCTCGACTTATAAATATTACCTGGTTAATTTCAAACCCCTTATTTCTCCAAGTCTTCGCCACACCTGACATTGTTGAGAATGCTGAAGTTTACGATTACATATCCAGAACCTTTCGCCCCTACTCCCATGGTACTATATGGTTGCCCAGTAGACGAAACAGTCCCGCTACCCGTATACCTCTATCCGCCTTTCTAACCTTGCAAATACCCTCTGCCGTAAAGTCAAAATGATGTGATAACTCTAAAATCTGCGACGTTGTACATCGTTCTACCGCTTTAGTGTCTAGGGAGAACTCTTCTCCAGCACAACATTAAGACTAACAAGGAATGAACTTCTGACCGTACTGGTGAACAACGCGGGTGCTATGGTATGCTCAGAGCCATGTGGTTCCTTCATGTGCACATAGGTACCTTGCGAGTATAATGATCTTGACTTCGGTACTCGAGCGTCGAGGCCCGTTTATGGAGGCCGACGGGCCAAAGACATAACATGGATTCTATCGGCACCAGGTATATTTTGTCTGCTGTGCTGATGTCAAATATAACCGATTTGTAGTTTCCACTGGTGCTGTCGAAATTGGTCGCCAGACGTTAGGGTGTGAGATGTGTTGTTGGATTCTGAGAATCGTCGCAGAAGTAGTACCCTGAGCGAAGCTCCTTTCTTGTCCGTATATTGGCCGCCTTAGACAAGTTGTTTTGCCAGAATGTGAATCTATTGGGAAATTGAACCTCGCTAAAGGCTGGAATCAAGGACTTACCGCTGCCCTTGAGCCCTGTGACCTCGCTGCTATTCAAACCCCCTGCCACAAGAACATGAGGCTCTAACTACAACATGATCCATGTGGAGAATTCTACGAACGGTCTCATCATGTCAGCCTTTCACCCCATTCGGATGTGTGGGGACTCATGGCCTGCCCAGGTTGGCTTGAGATAACCAGTATTCGCAACACGAATATGTAACAACACCAAAGCCATACTTCCAGCAACGTTTTCCACCCCGGCTTCAACTCGTAAGACAAAATATTGGGATCGTGCATGCTCTCCTGTCGATGCAATCCAATGGCGCAATATACTTAGATAAGGATAACGCTTCTTGCCGAATATTCTAACGGGCGAACTGATAAGTTGACTTGCTTCTCCTGGGTAGTATTGCAGCCTGGTAATGCTCGAGCTCCTTGAGTTGTCTGTGAAGATATGGAGGATAATAATACTATGTGGCAAAGAAGTGCTGGCAGACCAAGCCACAGTTTTGCTCTCCGAGCCTGGAATGGCTTGCCTATTCCTTCTTGAAAATTGTATTGTGACAGGTTTTCAACTAGAAGTCCGACGCCACACCTTTATCAAAATAGCTCAACGCACCAAAACAGGATAGCCAAGTGCAGCAGAACCGGCCGCTTGTACTCTTGAGCCTCAAGAGTGGCAAGCTGCAGCCCAGCAAGGCCAAGAGATCGCTCTGAGACGGTGGCTGCACCCCATGCTTGCTCGCCGTTATAGGTATCCGAACGGCTCCCTTCCGACTGGCTTCCGAGTAGATGAAAGCGTCCGCCGTCCCCGTTCCGATGAAGGGCAAAAGCCTCAACTTGAAGCCACGCTTTGCTCGTCCACCAATAGGGACTTGCATGCCCGCCGCCAATAGAATATCCTCGTAGTGGGGGTAAACGCTAACAGGGAACGTCAGCATCCTAGTCGCTCCGATGTTCGGAGCGGGTGACCAAAATATCATTGTGAGGGCGGAGGTCCCCGGTCCATCTACAAGCTGCAGGCTGAGGGTTGAACTTGGTTGTGGTTCAAACTCCAAAGCACCAGTGTGTTTCATTGGCTGGATGGGGGGAGGGTGAACCACAACGCATTGCTATTGGCGTGTTCGATCATGTGGCTGCATGCTGCTCGTGCCCGGCATGAGTGTGATTTTTCGACCCTTCTGGACATTTCAACGGCGATTGGGTCCAGTGCGATAGATTGCATCAGCTCAGTGCATATCTCCCTCGTCACTTGCAAGCTGGGGAACAGGCTTGAGCAAGCAGGTGCAGTTTACTTCGCCCCTGCCCGAGAAAGCTGAGCCAGAAGGACTGGAGAACTGTGTTGAGAGAAAGCAAAATGCCCCGCCCGAATGCGAGTGCGGGGACTGAAGTGATCTAAGAACATAAAAACTCCAAAGTCAAAAATCGTTTGAAATGAAACACTCTGTGACCTCGTTCGCTATAATCTAGCCTCCAAAAACCATGATTTTGGCCTCAATACTCAGGCGCGGTGGAGTACTACTCGGTACGTCTGGATCCACGAACGCGCTGTGTGGGCACACCGTCTCCTTAGCATGGGTATCGTGGAGCTTGAAAATGGCGACGTCGTCGGTTGTCATGTTTTTGTTGTAAAACCATCGGTGGCTGTTGTTGTGGCGCACTTCGTAGACTTCATCGGCAAAGTGTGGGTAGACCACATCCATAGGGACAAGATCTTCACGATCGACTGTGCGGGCATCACACAGGGCGAGCGGGGTGTCCTGGACATGGGCTGACAGCTTGCGCCAAACGCTGGTTGCGAAGAGACGGGTTAGTTGGGAAGGGAGTGGGGGAAGGGAGTTGGGGGGGAGGGTGATGAGGGGTACACACCTCACTTGACGGACCCGACCTTTCACAAGCTCGTCGGCGTCATCGGGGCGTAGGATGGGCAGCCGATACTTGTGAGTATTCTCGCTCGCATCTGGATACGGCCTGTCAGTACTAGCCCGAGATTACATGTAATGCTGACGCCCCGAGAGCGCTGTGGGGAGGTCATACCGCAGTGAACGCGAAACAGGGGCTGCTTCCAGTGGCAAGGCCCGAGTGGGTCGGCCTCGACGGCGGCAATGGCATTGAAGGGGCCATCACGTCTGTTGGCTTCAAGGAATCGCTTGATCGAGTAGTTGGAGTCCTCGGCGTCATCATCCGCATCCACTGAACGCGCTTTCCCTGGTGCGAGTGGATCATGCGGTAAGCTCCACGGCCGCTGGACGTACACAAATCGGTCTGATGAGTGGTGACGAAACTATGCTTGTTAGCAATGATCCATGAGCGCTAAGATGGTAATAAGCTTACGTTGTATGAGTAGACCAGCCCAGAGACGCCACCCAAGACGGCCACCACCCAGTCGAGGAGGGCGGGAAGGTAGGTCTCGGTGACAGCCCGATCATCCCACTCACCAACCGCCACCGGGCATTTCAAGAACTGGAAGCCGGCAACATCGAGCGTGAACCTGTCTTCGTGCCCTGACATGTCATAGATGCGGACAGGATAACTCCTTGGGCGCACGTTAGTGGTCGGCATCGGGACCAAGCCCGGCGGCAGTTGTAAGCGATATGGGCGCTCATACTGGTAGCGCTGCAGCGGACAAAGGTAGTTGAACTGCCTCGGGGTGACCGAGGGCAGTTGGAGATCGACTTGGATCAAGTCATCCAACTCATCTCTCACCAGTTGGGTGCTTGCGCTGACAGGAGGATGAAAGGCAGGGCGAGTGTCGCTAGTGACGTCTTTGCTTCGATTAGAAAGGCAACGATGTGCAGGCAGGGAGCGATGTGTACCAGGGAGCGCGGATGCTAGTTCGGTCCCGTCAAGGATATCTTCATCGTCCAGTTTGGCGATGGCAGGGTGTTGACTCTTCCACATCTGCCAGGGGTAATTCTGACGGAGAAGGTGGTTGCGATGATCGAAGGAAAAGTAAAGAACGTCTGGCCTTTGCTCCGCAACTTGTGCAAACCAAGGACTGTCGAGAGCAGGAGGCCAAAACTTCCCCCAAGGTTGGTTGCTGGCCTTGCCGTTGCTTGCAGTTGGAGACGCGGCCCAGGCTATGGGGCCGATCAATCTGGCTGCTGCGAGAGGTGCATTGGTTAACCAGGTAAGGCTCAATTCACCGTCCTCGTCGAACAAGAAGCAGGCCTCGTCAATCGAGGGGGCCAGAGACGAGCGAGATCCAGTCATGTCTTCTGCCGTGAGCTTGAGGTCGTGCAGATACAAAGAGGAGCGACGAGCTTCCGGCGTTGCAGGATGCGCAGGCTCTGGGGTTTTAAGCCAGATGCGTAAAGATCCGGCGACGCCATCCGAAGAGCAAAATGATAACTGGGTCGTCGAGCGCCCCGTTCCCGAGGTCCTTGACCAGACCCCTTCGCTGGCATTGGATGCCCCGAATGGGGGCGCGGACGACGGTGGAGAGCGACACATGACGTCCATGTGCACCAGTAGCAAGCAGGATGGGATTGCCCTTCTCGGAATGGCGGCGCGAGCGGCGAGGATCGGTCGCTTGCTCGACGGGGTATGTTGGCCGGCTTTTTCGCTTGTTGGACAGCCGAAGAATCGCACTTTCCATAGCGATTGCCTCGATAAATTCTGGGAATGGCCGCTCATAGGGCGAGCTTCGACGCGCAGCGTGATAAGACGGCCGTGTGCGAGCTAGTTGGGGGCCTGCGAATGCAGACATGTTGTGTATCAGCACGGGTGTTGTGGTTCGGAGGGGGGCAGGCAAGGGCGCGGGAACTTGGAACGGGGAGCTGCGCAGCGCACCTCAGGCCCCCCATCGCGATTGCTGCCGTCCATTGCTCCCGCCGCCCCGCGACGTCCTCAACGCGATACGCAGGCCAAGTGACGGCTCACGTCGGGTAATGCTGGGAAGAAAATTGACCGGGTTGTCGCTCGCCGCGGACGGACTTGGCCCATCGGCGAGGGGGGATCTGCTTGACATGACTGCGGTATGGGCGTGCCACGATTGGTCGTTTGCCGGCCGTCCAGCTCATGCACGACAGCTCCGAACCGGCGCTGATGTGAGGGGAGAACTTTGGTCGTGAAAGATGCGGTAGCCGTAACTTTGTGTGCGGACAGTTCAACTTCTTAAATTGAAGAGGACTTGACGTCGTTTTATTCCGCTTGACCCACGCCCGCGGCTGAAATGCGGTGAAGGCTGGGTCCTATTTTGGTGTCCGGTCGTGACCATGGACGTCTGGCAAAAGGTGACCGGTCGGGGGTCCAGGGCTCTGGCGGGAAGGGGCAGCTTCAGGAGCTCTGGCGAAAACAGGGACCGGTGGAAGGGTGGCTTGAGTCGCCGGGGGATTCTCAGCATGCAGCCGGTTCGCCCGCCATTGTCGCGGGACTGGTTGCAGCTACAACATCTCTCACCACACGTCGTGCAAACGTCCTGTATCTGGTACAAGCACAAAGAGTGGGGGTGGCAGCCGCCCTAGGCCAAATTGGGGACCGGTGGGTTTGGAGGGGGAAACAAGCGCATGTCGTGGAAGCCGCAGCCTGATGGCTGGGGATGCCCTCAATCACGCACCACCATCCGTCCGCTAGTCCACCGGTTATCGTCCTTCAATCCTCCCCGCAAGCGGCTAGATTAGATTCAGGATAGGATTCCGCTCTACCTTTCTCCCCTCTCTATTTCAAGTACGGTCTTGCTGCTGCCCGCGCTCCCGTCGGGGCACGAGACTTCGTTGATGGTGAGTGTTTGCAAACTGTACTCTCTTGATCAACGCCAGACTCACCGCCTTTTGCCGACTTTCACTCTGCTCAGCTGTCATCCAAGCTTCGAGTCCGCGGCTGCTGACTAAACCACCTTGTGTAGGCGGGATCGAGAAAGCGAGCGAGGGAGACTGAGGAGGACGACAGCACCACTGACGGCATGACACGCGTTAGACCGGCCCCGGATTCCGCAACTATGACGGCCTTCCCGTCCCTATCATCTGATGACCAGGCGGCATTGAAGAGAACGGCAGCACTTCTAGGTGTGCCACTTGCTACTCTCCTGCGCCAGATGGAGCAAGCCGCGCCACCCGCGCCTTTGTCGGAGACTCGGTCCGACACACTCACACCAGGAGCTATCTCTGCCTCCGAGACAACCACAAGCGTGGAGGCTCTCGCCGAGACCACAACCCGCAACTCAACACACGCCCCACCAGCCCGACCGCTGTCTCCGCCTGCTCCTGCCCGAAGCACGCTGGAAGAAACTTCGAGGCGTGAATTCGCTGAATTATCATACACTTACGACCTTACGGAAGAATGGGCGAGCGTGGACGCATCTCCATACAGACATCCGGACCACGTAGCAAATCGAAATCGCAACGGCTTCCTTGGTGGGTCAGTTCAACCACCAGCTCCGCTGGACTGTTCTTCCCCGGAGCAACAATTTAGTGCCGCTGTTGATGCCGCTGTTGAGACATTCACGGCAACGGGGGGTGCTTTTACTTCGAGTCTCGCGGGTACTGCCATTTCGGCCCTCTTTACCTCGGGATCCGAAAACGTCGATTCCCGGCGTGTTGTGGATGAGACGGGAAGCGTGTCCGACCTCGTCAGCAATTTTAACGATGCCGACTCGTCGGACTGGCCACTGGTCCCATTTCCGAATTCGGATGGAGCTCACAGTGAGCTTCAGCTCGGAACAAGCAGAGAGCTCGTCCCTGTTACCTTTGTGTCGTTTGACCCCCTCGAACCTATGGCTCAGGCACGCCAAAAACGCGGCGCGTTTCGAAGTGACCAGCTCCGCGAAGAGACACATAAGACACGTCAGCTGAAAGCATGTCTGCGATGCCGCATGCAAAGAATCCGAGTAAGTACGAGTGAAAGAAAGTCGTGCTCGGCGAGAATCCGATGGAGTTGATGGCGCTGACCGGGAACAGTGTTCTATTGATGAGGACAACCCTTCGGGCTCCTGTTTAACCTGTCAAAACGTGATTGCAGAGAGGAAAGTCCACAACCTGCCATGTTTACGGTATCGCTTAACGGAATGTGTTGAGTTCCGCACAGGAAAAGCGCCCGGAATGGAATACAGCGCACGCTGGCCCGTTATGAAACTAAGGGATATATCTGAATGGGCTTCTTCCGAAATTCGCACGATCACAGTTATGTCAGACGTTTCCCCTGCCCCTTTCACCTTGAAGGTCAGAAAGTTTGTTCCCATTAAACAAGACTCGCTGCATCGGGCATGGATGGATGGCAAGACCAAAAAGTTCAAGGAAACAACCCCATACGCCATAGCCGACATGAGGGAAGCCATGGGAAGCATGCGGCGATATATCGACGAAAGCGTCTTGGTGTCCATTGATCACTTTCTCCTGAACAACGACGAGCTGGTCAAAATGACTTTCAGATATGCGCGCGAGTACATGGCAGCCCGAGTAGAAGTAAGTTTTCCCCTTGCAGGATCTTGTCAATGTCTAACGTGTCCGCTACGATAGTCAGACGAGGAAGCAAAACTGCTTGCTAGTTACATGAGGCTTTGGGTGGCCGTCCGGCGTACTGCAACAATCGAACATATTGTGAGCCAGGACAAGCTCGACATGGTCCCTGAGGAAGTAGACAAGTCATATCCCCTGCTGGGCAAAGTTCCACTGCCACCCGTCATGATTCAGCAGCTCGACATCATTCTTACCCTCGGAGTCCTAAGACCGCTGCAAAAGCAGGTGCTAGAAGACCTGCAGCGGCTCATCCTTTCAAACAACCCGAGAACATGGATGACGATGTATCTCATCACATTCATGTCTCTCCAGAGTTGCTCATCTCTCATCTCGGAAAACTACCGCAATGCAAGGAGACAGGGCTACAGGGTATGTCAACGTCAACACCAATATCACTCGACAGCTATTGACTATGTGACTATAGCGCCGGTTCTCATTCCCCACCTTCATCCAAGACCGTCACAACTCTGCCAATGTCTTCCTGAGTCACTATCACTACCGCACGGAGCAGGGTAACCCGTTCAAGCTGGACTGGAAGCGACGACATGCTTCCCAATTTTCCGACATGTCCACCCAGGATGTAATATTTTTGCAGAAGACGGCGGCACTCTTGGCGGAGAAGGACAGAGGTTGGTTTCTTCATCAGCGACTGGCGGTATATGAGCTGACAAGGGTTGCAGCCGAATCTATTCGCCTCATTCGGGAAGCTGACCTGTATGAAAATGACCTTTACTTCGTCTCGCAGATGTTTGAAGACAATTGGCAGCCCAGGGAAATGAAGATCGATTACGATTGTGGGACTATCCACGGTGGTCCTGTGAAGAAGTATTACACTGAGCCCGAGAAGAATTAATCTGCGAGTTCCGAGTCAGGCTCATTTTGGATTGAAATTAGGTTTACCTTCAAAGGCGCAAGGCTGGGGTGAGCGACGCTTGTGTCTTTTTACCGCTGCATACTATCTTGTACTAGCATATATTTCTGGGGTTTTGGATTACTAGCGAGGCAATACTAGGTCATCTGTATTCATATTCAAAGCAATAAAATCTCAACTTAGCTTCTTTGGCACCTTGCCCATTTGCAAAGCTCGATGTAAATAGGTAAGGTAGCCAAAGCTGAGGGGACGCGCATAAAGCCTTCCTGGGCGCCCTAAACCGAAGGCGTCTTTCACTTCGCTAGTCGACCGGTCTAGGTACGTTTTGGTGGACCGGCGACCAATGTGATTAAATATGATAGCGACTGTCCTCCCCCAGACCGGTCTGGGGCATCCTGGTGTGAGACTGATTGCTAGCCCATTGGGACGGCCGCATATCAGGCCGCAGTGCTCACCCAAGCACAGATCCGGGCACCGCTCTCATCACCAGAGGTATCTGAAACGGTTAGTGGTTTATGATTTTACCTCTGCATTTCAGCTAAAATTGGGGGAGATCTCTGGCGTTGACCAGTTACAGGCGGCAAACCTGTCATCGCTGCCGATTTTTTTCGGACCGTCAGTGATGAGTCGGTGCGCAATGGCTCATGAGACGTACTTGGATTCGACGGCGGGAAGGATTGAGTTGCAGGGCTGGCTTGCAATTGTGGTGTGCAAATCGTTTGCAGTAGCAGTGCGTGATTGTGCAATTGGCCAATACTCCTACCAACATGCCCAGTTAGCTCACCCAATATCACCCCAGATGCCTAACTATCCAACCAAGATCAAACCAGCTCTAGATCTTCCTCCTTCAGCCTCCCCCTTTTCAACTCCTCCGCCCCATTGTCCCATAGCAAACCACCTCCCCGAAGAGGGCGAAGAAACACATCACATGTGGCTGGCTGGGCTTTCCGGTTTTAGAGATAGCGATAGTTATAGCGGGTGTTTTAGCTATGTGCCCGCGTAGTTGCATAGCTTATTGAGTGGTTGTACTCGGGATCCATGCATGCAGATGGTGGGAATGTCCCCTGGGAAGAAACCTGGAATACACCAACAGAAGGACTTTTCCCTCACTGCCCAACCTCCCTGACCGTGAACCCCAACATCCCGTTCGACCCAACGGAATTCTCATCAACCAACTTCTGCGCCGTCTCGATCCCTGCGACCGGCACGCGGTACTCAAGATTCTTGCCCTCGCTGCCTTGGACCGGGTAGGGAAACGGCAGATACTCCGGCAATAGGCCCAGCTGCCGTAGCACAGTCCCTTGATCCCAGGCGATATGCTCGTGGTACAATCTATCGCCGCGGATATTGACGATGGCTGTGAACGGGATGGACAGCTGCTTACCGGTGGGAGGAATGCCAGGTACTCTGTTTAAGGTCAGCCACTCACCACGTAAACCCCTTGGCAGCGGGTGAACTCACAGCCAGTCGATCACCCTATCATGAGTGCAACAAAACAGAAACTCGTCCACGATCCGATCGATGCCCACAGTCCGGCTGACCAACTCCAACGCAGCGTCATCTGCATTGCTGAAGATGAAGTGATCGCGGTAGAAGCCGGTCAGATTCTCTCGGCCGATGCCTCCCGTCAACGTCGGCACATGGTTGACGTAGGGCTGCTGCACCATCGTAGCCATCGTGCGCTCGACGCTGCGGTCAGCAAACTCGAAGCGCGTGTGCTCGTCCCAGACGGCTTCCAGATTGAAGTAAGGGCCGCCGAGGAGAGGCTTGAGGAAGGTGAGGGTGCGGGTGTGTGCTAAGGGGCGTCAATAGGGGTAGGCCACATAGTACCTTGAAATGGGTGGGAGACAAACCAACAGATGCTGCGCTGGCTAGGTAGTCCGTATGAGCAGGGACGACGAAGAAAGGACCGGCGCCGGGGTAGACATGCGTCTTTGTGGGCGACTCGAATGCGGCACTCTCCCCAGACATATGAGCCAGCGTCGGGAATGAGAGAGCGGTTTCAGGTGCACAGCCGTAAAAGATAGCAGCGGCGATCTCAGAGTGAAATTGGAGAATTGAGAGGAACGTCAAGTCGACAGCAGATTTGATGACTGAAATGTGAGCTTCATTCTGAGAACTTGGAACGCATCTGGCAGAGGCATACCAACCACACCGACCTTGTCAGCCGATTCACACTGGGGCAATCTCTTCAGCGCTACCAGCGCAGCACCAAGCTTCTCGGACAGGGCGCACGCATCATCGTCTATAGTGATTTGAGCGACGGCGTAGCTCTCCTCGGCCCATTTTTGCAGCGGTGGGGGGTCGAGCGTCTTCTCGTGGCTGTTGAGGTCGAGGTCGGCAGACACGATCAGGATAAGCCCAGGGCCGGTGCCCCGCCGCGAAAGCGGGGGCTGGATGGTAATGCTAGGTTCGAAATTGAAAGGCGTCGCATTGGGGAGCGCGGGGATCGGCTCTGTATCGGAGGCCATTATCGCTAAATTCGGGGGGCCAGCTTCAAACCTTCAAAAGATTTGGAGATTGTCGCGTGTTGAAGAACGCGAAGTTGTGACAGCGGTGGGACCGGAGCGACAACCGGAGAGACTCTCTTGCCAAGTGCTGTGGATGCAGTGCTTTGAGGGTGAGGATGCTCCACTCGGGAACTTCCAGAGGAAGGAACACAGCAGCAAGACGACAGCCCCTCTGCTCGTCACAACACTCAACTGAGACATCAGACAATGCACAAAACCATTTCTCGGCCAGTATACCTACCAACCTACCGACCTACCGACAAGCTCCGAAATTCTCGGAGAAGAAAAACGATGGCTGCCGGGACCCGGTGTGCCCCACACCAGTCGGCTCCGTGTCAACTGGGGTGCCCGGTGGGGTCACTTCTACAGACGCAGGCAAAGACAAAAGAAAATGTTTTGATATGTCAAATATGGATATATAGATAGGTACAGAAGCGAAGGATCTCCGAACAAAAGAAAACTACATCCTCCCCGTCAACTTAGCAGTTGCGGATATCCTGCTTCCACCGCCTGGAGTCGAGGCCGAGGCTGCCCGTTCCAAAATAGTACGGCTGATACATATTCTTAAAGGGGCTCCAGGCGCAGTTGTAGCCGTTCTTCGGGTCCTTGTTCTTGGCCTCGTTGCGGGCGTTGGGGACCTCAGTGACGGCGCCGCTGCCAGCGTTGCAAACGGCAAAGTAGAGGCCGTGGCACTTGGCCGTGTAGCACTGGTTCATGGCGATGCGGAGCTTGGGGTCGCCAAACACGCGATTGAAGCCCGCGTGGATCTTCTGCAGGCCGGCGAGTCCGACAACGCCGGCTCTGCTCTCGCCACAGCTCCAGCTGTCCTGCCACTGGCGTGATTCGAGGTCGTGAGTCGCCGTCTGGTTGAGTGCCTCGATGCCTGTCTCGGTCTTGAGCGCTGCGGGGGGCGCTCCGGTGGGCGAGGCCCAGGCGACAGACGCCACGGTGAGGAGGGCGAGGGAGAGCTTCTAAAGCGAGAGGGTGAGTTTCGATGAAGGCATCTTGTGAGTGAACGTGGAGACAAACCATTGTGGAGGATTGGCGGCGGTGGGGCTGGAGAGTTGAGTGCTGAGTGTTGAATTGGGTGAGGTTTTGAAGCTGGTGATGGTGCTGGAGATGTGAGAGAAGGTAGTGATGAGTCTGTCTGTCTGATGAGGAGGTGAAGAAGAAGAGAACGGTAGATATGATGGTGTCTGCCCTTATATACCTGATCTTGGTCGCTTGTCAGCCGTCTGCCTATCTCTTGATCCAGCTGTTGATCCCCCCATCCCCTCTTGCTGGCCCTGCTTTGCTGCGAGCTATGGCACCTGCAATGATTCAACGCCCAGCCCTACGGCTTACAAGGCTTACACCTACTAAGGTACCTATGCGGGTCCAAGTCAGCTTGCCAAGGCACTTATAGGGCCAGCAGTGGAGCAGCTTCTTGGGTTTCCAAAACGTCTTGGCCACGCATGCCAACCAATGGCAGCAGAGTCTTGGCCAGGCGACATGCTACAGCCTCCGGATATATGTTGCGCATCGGGACTAGGCAATGTTGGCGGAGAGGGGCCAGGAGATTGACGCGCGATGCACTGTGCGCACTAGATCGGCTAGACGGGCAATGACAGACGGTAAAGCACGAAGGCTGAGGCTGAGGCCAAAAATACGGGCCTCTTTTTGTGGGCGGTGCTCCCCTTGAATGTCAGGAATCATCATCCTCACAATCTGAAGGACTATGCGGGCAGCTAGGCCACTCCACCGGTCCCTACTGTCACTGCACAGGTGGGTTAGGGCCGTCCATCCACCCTAGGCTCCTTATCTTTTTCGCGGAGGGGAGGCACGTCATTTGATCTCAGAATTGAACTTCTATTTATAACTACCTCGATACAGTACTAGCCTGTATGCGCAGGTAAGGTAGGTAGGTACTTTCCTGCCTGAGGTGCAAATGTGGGTGGAGGACCATGGTGTTTATACCCTGAACCCCCCCCTCTTTTGTCATCACTTCGGAAAGTGATGTGGTTTGTGTGTTTTCCGGCGTAATTTTCGTTTCCTGGATGACTCCAGCGTTGACTGGCTCAAGTTTCGTGGAGCGCGTGCGTCGGATCAAGATTTCAACGCGATACAAGGTCCATAGGCCGGCACAAGCTTGAGTGTGCTGAGCGCGGCACTAATGCCTTCAAGTATTGCTTTGCCCCCGCCCCACCAACATTGCACGTGTACGTACATGTGCAACAAAATAAGAAAACACGGAAGATCCGGAACCTGGGAAGAGTGAGGCGATCAGGTCACACCAGATCTGAGACATGCACTTTGGTGGCACCTGGGTGTGTTCCACTCGGGATGTATTCCACTGTTAATTCGTCGTACCACAAGCGGAGTTGGAGTGACAAAACTCGAACTCGTGGGCCATCAAAACTACCTAGGTACCTACCCGACTACTTGATATCGAGATGAAGCCCAAAAACAAAGTTACAGTCCCGAAAGCCAGTATAATTCCCCCACAGAGTTCTGGGCCCAATACCCCCCTTCAGCCCACTTTAGTACCTAGGTATATTACATGAAACCCAACGGTCATGGTATCGGCGAACCCGGGCGCAAAGTTGCAACGCCATCCAACCTTGCACCCAAAACTCAATGGTCCGTCGCATCCAAGACTCAATGGTCGCTATTGAGGCCAATTCCGGCCCGCAATGGTATCGGCTTAGGCTTGTTTTTGACAAAATGCATTCACAAGCACCTGCAACATCCCGTTAGTTACATGTAGTTACCTAGTTCAGCACATAGTTCAACACAGACTAAGACTGAAGAGGACCTGTCCGCCTGCGGTAGTACTTACAAGATTGGTACAGCAATATGCTGTTTTGTCAGAAGCTTGGCAATCAGACATCCACTGCGTAACTGTTTGAGGGTCTGGGTTGACTGGGTTGCATTGGTTTGGCAGGGGGAAAAAGAAGTCTGTCGAGGCGGTGCAGCAGTGAGGTATCCAGGGGGGAAATTGGAACTCGAACACGCCGCCAACACTGACGCGGTCAGGGCAAAGCTCAGCAATGGCATTTCCAGACAAGAGTGAATACACGGCGCGAGTGAACTTCATGGTGTTGGAATGGTTGGATTTCTGGGCACAGTTGTGGGCGAGGGCGTGCTGAAGAGAAATGAGAAACTCAGGGCAGCTGTATGGCTGTGTTTTATAGACTTGTGTTGCCGCTCATCTGCGCTTCCTCTGCAATATCTGCAAAGCTGGATGGGTTTATCCCGGTGCCTCGGAGGGTACGTCATGACGCCACTTTGGGGATATCAAGTCTTACACCTCAGGGAAAGCTGTGGACAACTTGAACATGACCCGAAACTCGGCTAGCACAACCAGTTAGCTTTGGCCTAGAGACTTGGAGGGTCGGAGGAAGCCCCTCGCCAAAGTCCTTATTGGTGGCTCGGGGGCTTAGCTCGGGTGATCAGATCGCAAACGTCAACTCCCGGCCAATATCCCAGGTAGATACATGTACTTACTTGGCCAGCTTTAATCAGAACCATCAACATCCCTACACTAGGTACGAATGCAGGAACTCATGAGTCCTACTAACCTACCACCTAAAGGGTCGTCAACGGCAGCACTGCCCACTGCTCGCACCCTTTTCCCCTATCCTATGACCCAGGAGGCAATGGAAGCTCCTTTCCCCATCGTTCAAAATCAGCCAGTCTAGCGTTAATAACCAGAACCTCATGTGCATCCTCCAGCACCAATATCCCCATAAACGGATACTTCGCCGTCCTCCCCGGAACAGGATACCACTCGGAGCAACGCACCCTCCGATACGCCTTCCTCCGCAGCCCATTCAGACAGAACGCCGCACCCTCAACAGGCTCCAGATACACCGCCAGTCCCTGCCATCCATTCCCGATGCCCATCCTCACATCGCACTGAATCAGCGCCTTCACCTTGGCCCCTTTATGTTCAAGTTCAGCCGCCCCCGCACCACTCCCAAACGCCGTGACATCCACCACGTGAATTGACAGTCCCACATTCGTCATACTATACGGAGCAAGATACCTCGGCCCCCAGATTGAGGTATCCGGCGTCTCCACAAAGTTCGACGGCGCGTGGGCCAGCAACCCACTACTGGCATACGGCCCCCTCCACGCAAAGAGCGTCTGGTCGAACGACACCTGCATGATCTCGATCTGCAGCCGTCGGAAGGCCTTGAGCCCACCCTCGCCGTAGATGGGAGGCATGTGCACGTCGAAGAGACCCATAAGACAGTACGCCATGTCGTCCTCGCGCGTGGTTTGACGTTTGGATGCCCATGACATGCGCTGGGCGGCACAGAAGCTTCCGATTTTGGAGGAGTCGTGGAGAACGAGGAGCGGGATGCCTGTTGCGGTAGAGATTGCCGGGAGGAGGAGGAGGTCCGAGGTGATGCTGGAGGAGGAGGAGTCGATGAGGGTCCAGTTAGTGTCGAAGAATAGGCGCGAGGGGGAGGCGATTAGCTCTTGTAGGGTCCATCCGCGGGAGAGCCAGCGGCTGGTTTGGATGGAGTTGAGGACTGATGGGGTGTCATGGCCAGTGGTGTCGACGTCGGAAAGGCAGATGAGGCAGACTGTAGCGCTCGCGTAGTACTGGTACATGGAGTTGATGGCCTCGGAGAGCTCGGCGCTGCTCTGTTTGTCGATGCAGACTATGATGGCCGCACCGAGTTGTCCGGAGCCATTTTTTCACCGTACTTCCCATCCAAACGGACAGCGGCCTGTAAAACGGAGCTGAGCAGAGACTGCTATCGCTATCGTCTAATTGGCCCCCGGAACTGTCACTCTGCTTCCGCTCCACGTTCCTTCGTGCGTGCAATGGGCCAGGCTTAGGACCTAGCTTGATGGCCATATGGTATATAGAATGTTTTAAAAGAAGGGAATAGTAATTTATGAAATATAACTTCTATAGATACCACGATACAGTTTTAAGAACCTAACCTCGAAAGTTGCGATAATGCCAAGTACGCCGTCGCTGTAGGCATTAATTTAAAGTAATGGTGAAGGGATTTCGGTTTTCCAGAAATGAGTCTCTGTTATCCTCCTGGGGGACCTTGGAATAAAAAGAAAGAAAGTAGACTTGGTCTGATATAACATTTCTGGTAGTTGGATCTAAGAGGGAGTTAGGTATAACGAAAAGCCCTGCGTCGCTACGGTCTGAGTAAGCTACCACAAATTAACATAGGTCCGTGGCCTTTGGTGTTGGAAGTCGGTTACTACAGCCTGTTATTCGCTTTGAAGCCCCAACTAATCGCTGACCTACACCTTATTGTTACTTCTTAAATAATTCCAAGAGCATCGTCAACTATATTATCATTTGAACCATTCTAGGGCCCAAGGGAATGGCTTTGCATTGCGAAATCTGATTTATGAAACTCGCAAGGCAAATTTCTGATTCGAGAGTAAATAGGATGCTCTGTCACGTCTCTTTGGCGCTGGCTCTTATCAAATCCACACTGGTGACAGGGCTGGCTTGAGCTTGCAGACTCCCACAAGGCCTCAAGACTACCAGCCACTCAAGAGCGCAAATGTGAATCAGGCGTATATAAGAAACAAGTAGAACGCTAGTTACTCATACCGAGGCCCCTGGATATTTCTCCTACAACATTATTGAAAGCCACCCCTCAGACGCAAGTCGGTCGGGGTGATTATCAGCCAGTACGTTGGCTTCAATAGCGACTACTTGCTCAAGTAGTTCAATAGCCTTTCCGACCTGGCCATTTGCTTGATAAGCTATTGCAAGCCCATGTTGCGATGCAAGTCGGTCAGGGTGATTATCAGCCAGTACGTTGGCTTTAATAGCGACTACTTGTTCAAATAGTGCAACAGCCTTTCCCACCTGGCCATTTGCTTGATAAGCCATTGCAAGCCCATGTTGCGATGCAAGTCGGTCGGGGTGGTCATCAGCCAGTACGTTAGCTCTAATAGCAACTACTTGTTCAAGTAGTGCAACAGCCTTTCCCACCTGGCCATTTGCTTGATAAGCCATTGCAAGCCCATGTTGCGATGCAAGTCGGTCGGGGTGATTATCAGCCAGTACGTTGGCTTCAATAGCGACTACTTGCTCAAGTAGTGCAATAGCCTTTCCGACCTGGCCATTTGCTTCATAAGCTATTGCAAGCCCATGTTGCGATGCAAGTCGGTTGGGGTGGTTATCAGCCAGTACGTTGGCTTCAATAGCGACTACTTGTTCAAATAGTGCAATAGCCTTTCCCACCTGGCCATTTGCTTGATAAGCCATTGCAAGCACATGTTGCGATGCAAGTCGGTCGGGGTGGTCATCAGCCTGTACGTTGGCTCTAATAGCAACTACTTGTTCAAGTAGTGCAATAGCCTTTCCCACCTGGCCATTTGCTTCATAAGCCATTGCAAGCACATGTTGTGATGCAAGTCGGTTGGGGTGGTTATCAGCCAGTACGTTGGCTCTAATAGCGACTACTTGTTCAAGTAGTGCAATAGCCTTTCCCACCTGGCCATTTGCTTGATAAGCTATTGCAAGCTCATGTTGCGATGCAAGTCGGTCGGGGTGGTCGTCTGAGAAACGACTATTTGCCCAATGGAAAGCCTCTTCCGCATACTGGACAGCTTCCCTAATCCGCCCATCGACTCGTAAGCATTTGGCAATCGAGGATGAGAGGCGAAATTTTGCCTTTATACCAAGCTCCCCGCACTGCTGCAGTGCCTTGAAAGCATGTGGAAAGTACTCCCTCCAGAGCTCGCGGTTTTCGTAATCGCTTGTTGGGAAAACCGTCCGTATATGTTGAACCGCGCCTTCGATTGTCGCCTGCTGAAGGTTCTGCATCTGAATCCAGTTTCGCGTTGCTTTGTGCACCAGACTGTGCATGTCGAACATGTCGGTATCTCCACGCCTGGTTAGAAAGGCATACCCGCAGAGGGTGCCAATTGCGTGTACCATCTGCTCTGGTTTCAATGTAGGCAATATCGACCGTGGAACCGCCTTAGGCTCGATGCACGACAGGAATGCCAGCAATTTGGCTGCGCCGCTGTCGGACTTGCGGATCCTCTCGAACGACACAAGCCACGTAGTCGCCACGGCGTGCTGTGAGTCTGCATACCGAGTGTCATCACAGAACTCTCGGCTTAGCAAATCGATCGTGGTCTGTTCTGTGTTCCGTAGTAAACAAAGATACTCCGTGATAGACGCTTGAGTCGTATTCAGGTACATCACCGCCTGCGTGATTGCGAGAGGAAGATAGGTGAGTTCCTCCAGCAAGGCTCTACACATTGCTTCATCGCGAAGCAAGCTCTTTTGAACAAGCGACTTCTCCAAAAGGCTAGCAGCCTCCGACTGGTCCATACTATGCAGATCTACCACATCGCTCCTCGCACAGGATACAGCTACCTCCCGGGACCGTGTTGTAAACAGGACTAGACCGTCATCGCTTGTCGGGATGTATTGATTGATGCCGTCTCTGCGAGAAGGGCCGAAGAGAAGGTCCATGTCGTCCGCGTTATCGACCACGAGGAGCCAAGATCCAGCCGCTTTAGAGCTTAGGTACTGCCGCACAGGCTGTTTGGGATCCTCGCCGCTGCCGGCTTCCTGAATGGGGAGCTTCTTTGCTATTTCGGCGTACGCCTGATCAAATGTTCCATCGCTTACTGCTGGCGCCCAGAAGATGGAGTACTCCGGCTGATGCTCCTTTACCCAATACGCGAGTTGCAGGGCGAGCTGAGTCTTGCCGACACCGCCTAACCCGACAACGGCGATCTTCCGACACTCCTTTTGTATAAAGAGCTTCTGCTGGAGAGCAACCAGTGTGCTGCTCCGCCCGACGAAGCGCTTATTCCTGGGGAGAGGAATGTGGTAGCAGCGCGGCGAGATAATACAGTCTGCGGTAAGGTTAACACAGTTCCATGATGGGTAATCTAGTAATTGTCATAGTTAGGTGGTGCACTAACTTGTATTCGCTTTAGGTTCACCCCGATGCACCTCCTCGACCCGGGCGATATCCGCAGGGCTGCGTACAAATCTTTCGATCTTCCTTTGATTCTCCTGTAAATAGTTGAACGTATGTGCCGCGATGGTACTACTCTCCTCCCAATCAGATAATGTGATATCCTGTAAGCCCTGGTCAACGTTAAACCTGTGGTACTCGCCACCATCGCCGTATTTGCTGTCAAGTCTCGTCGCTACTATCTTGGACGATGTAGCCATTCTCTTTAGCGCGTTGACGATAGAAAGCCGGCTGTTATTAATAGCGACAACGTCACCGAGCCCGGTGCCGATGCTGAGAATGTGGATCTTCTCATGGTCGGGATACTGTCGTCGTGCTTCCCCGATTAGCACTTCGCATGGGTTGTTATATCCAAATGCAGCGTCGACAAATTTAACGGAGTCGCGACCAACGGTGGCTGGCTTGAAGAATGTTGTCGCTGCTGAGGTCGCGCGCGCGACTTGCCAAATGGTACAGCCCTGGAACTTGGCAGACACATCGTAGGTTGTAAAAAGAGTCGGCGGCGCATCAATATTACTCTCAGTGATCGCTAGGACGACCCTGCCAAGCGTCAGCCATCACACTGCCCATTTCTTCATCCGCCTCATCCGGGACCTAACGTTTTGGTGCATGACGTGTCACGGAACTCCAACTCGCTATGCGGGCACGTTTCCGCTGTTGGGTAGCCTTTACTTCGCCAAGTAGCGCATTCGGGCGCCACACAGAATGCCCTGACAGTCTTCTTAATCGCAGACTCCAGAGCTTTTGCAGAGTAGTAGCCAGCGGGTGAGGCAGGAAAGATCGTGGTCCTTTTCGGAGTGAAGGCTTGCTGGGCTACCTCTCTATATGCCCGTATACACTCTTCGACGGTCATGCCCAACCGGCCCAGCATGATCGCAATGATACTATGCGGCAAGTTGTTAGTAAGAAGAACCAGACTTGTACTTGCTAGGTCTTACCCCCCAGTGCTTGTGCCACCTATAAGATCGAAGTATTCGCATGGCCGAGGGACGTTGTCGAGACCATCGGCGTCACGGAGCTTCTCCATGATATTCTCCAGAATGAGAAGACTCGATATGCCGCGAATACCGCCTCCATCTGCACAGAGTCAGCATGCATCGAGGGCCTGGCGGACGAGAAGATATACCGAGAGAGAGGATCTTCAACCGCGTAGGGAAGTCCATTGTCGCTCCGGCTCGCCTTGCCATACCAGACGCGGTTCAGTATCGGGTTGATACACCTCAGATGCCCAACAGGACGCGAACAAACAGCACAGGATGATATCAAGTCAGGTCGTTGGGCATCGGTGGTGAAGCAACTCAGCCGCAACATGCAAGCGCGTGCGGGGTTCGAGGAAGATGGGCCAATCGTTAAGACATCCAATGGGCGTGACCAAAGGGATGCATGTTGCAGCGCGGGTGCGCAAATTACAAAGTCGTCAACACCATCAGTACTGGAAAGAGTTAAGTGCAAAAACGCCCTAGAGCCAATCCTCGACGTGCAACCCCAATAAGACCCCTCAGTGAGGGTACTCTGGAAAAAGGCTTGCTAGTGTTGTTCCTGTCGACGGTCGATTGCAGCAGGAAGCCAACCCATTTCTCAGGATTCGGCTTTCATGTATTCCACAAGCTAAGCAGCCCGCGTTTCAGGTCCTGAACACCAAAAATATTCAGGGTCCCGAATGGTGGCCAGATTAGAAGTCCAAGATTTGGGTCCGACAACTCAACAAGAAACCCCACGTTTACGGCGGCAGACACGCCTTCTTTTGTAGGGCTTGGTCGGCTGGGTAACATTCTTAGGTGCAGCGTGTGTCAACCCAGCCGTAGGCGAATCCGAGTTTCTGTTCCTGTAGGCAGAATCTGGTGATCTTTTGGAAGCCTTGGAGTGTGTGGATGGCTGTTTGATTGCTCCGCATGTCGTCGAGTGTGACTTCTTCACCGCCCCAGGTGTGTGAGAGAATCGCGTACCGAGGGACTCGGGAATCGTTGAACTGGCGTAACTCGAGGGTTGAGGTGTCTAAAAGCCTCATCTTGGAAGTTACTTGTGTCTGGGGTGTGTACCTTAAGTTTCAAATATGAGAACTGTCACAAACTTTAGTGTTGATCACTTGTGTGACCAAACTTCATCTTGCCAGATGTTGGACAAGCCTCAAGCAAGCACCGTCCACCCAGATGCGTATCTACCTTAGACATGCCATGTGCCTCATGAATGCTACATAGGAGAAAAAGAAGTGGGGTAATATTCTGTTTTCTGGTTGTGACTCGGCATGAAAAGGGGCTGAGCGCTTCGTGGCGTTGTTCAGCTAGTCAGAACAGCCCAGGCAATGCATGTTCAACCAAGCCTTAGCTAGGTACGACGGCCAAGGGGTCGCAGAATGACAAGACAAGCCCGGAAGACATTGTCACATGAAAAATAGTGTTGGTATTACCATAATTCCCCCAAGAAGACAGAAGAACTACGACCAACATTGAAAAGGAGGGACAACGTCCTGCCCCTGAATTGTTGAAAATTGGTTTCTTTGGTATATACGTGAATAAACTATGGCTGCATCATCTTCATCAGTTGCATAACAGATCCCTTACAAGTACTTGTCCACCCTGGTATCCCTTGTCTCAGCCGAGTAATCACTCCCCCCACTAGGCGCCGCACTCGTCGGCGACATTTCCAAATCCTCCGTCTGCGCCGTCTTTTTCCCACTGACGCCTGAGTCGCGATCACGGAGGGTCGGGCCCGGAATCATCACCCACTTAGCCCCCTTAACGACCTCCTCCTTCGTCCCGCCAAGACTCTTCGCACTATCCCCAAGCAGCACGGGCTTCGACCCCTTCCGCTTATGCGACTGGTAGGTGCTCACCAGCGCCTTCAGGCACGGGATGCACCCACAGATCAGGCCGAGATGCACCTCAACAGCCGTCCAAATCCACAAATGAAATCCCTCCCATGTGACATCGTACGTCTCCTCGACGACAACCCAGATCCAGTACGTCCGCATGATGGCGCCAAACACCACAAACAATCCGCACCCAAACAGCACCATGAGGGCAATCCGCTGTCCGGGAGGTAGCCTGGCCTGTATGAGTGTTGGCAGCGGCAGCACCCACACGGCAAAATCGGCAATGACCGTCACGATGGCCTGGGACATCAGCGGAGGCGCTTCGGGCATGCAATCGATCCCCCCGCGGGCGATGTTCCAGTACGAGCTCAACGGGGTGCATTGCGTGAACAATACCACGAAGAAGACCGAGTTGGCAACCAGGATGAGGGCCGTGGTGAGGTGCGTTATGTGGCGGAACCAGGAGTTTCGCGGGGCGAAGCGCAGGTAGGAGACGAGGATGGAGAGCTTGGCGAAGGTGGTGGCCATGACGAAGAGGGCCTGCGCTGCGAGGGACACTTGGCGCCCGGAGATGAGCGAGTTCAGCGTCAGGTCCCAGGCGTGGATGTCCCACCCGTAAAGGCTCGAGGCGAGCATTACGCAGACGGTTACACCGGTGCCGAATATCTGTGATTGCAGTGTTAGTTAGTGGTTTGGGTTTGGAATGAAAGTGTGGAAAGGGGCGGGGAAAGGGGGAAGGAACGAGGGAGGAGGGGAACACATACGGCTGCGCACACCATGAGCCAGTCATCCCAACCCGAGTTCTTGAGGACGATGCAGCGCACGTAGAGCCGTAATACAAGGACAATAAGCGCGATTGGGAGGACGGTCAGCTCGACGATCAGGAGGGCGGGTCCGCGTGTCTCGGGGTCGATGTAGTTCGGCTTGGGCCAGGTGGCCTTGACTTCGGGTGGTGGGAGTCTCATTTTCTTATTTTCTATGTCTCGGTGTCCCTGTCCTGCTGCAACCTCCAATTCTGCCTGCGTAGCCTCGCTGTTCGGGTGTCGTCGTTCAGGTCATCGGCGTCGTCGGCCGTGTAAGTGTTGAACTAGGACCCAACACCCCGCGAAGAGGTCAGGCTGAGAAATGGGGATCGTCGGAAGCGGTGGACACGAAACGATACGGGGAGCAGTGGATGGGTCATATATTCTGGGGGAAATGGGGTGTCGAGATCAGAGTCAACGACTAGCCGTCTTGGCGCGTGTTAGCCTTCACATGCGATCCGCTCGCTGTCGGGGGTAGCGCCCCGCCGATGCGGGTTTGCCCCGAGGATACGCGCGCAGTTTCGCCCTAGGCCGCCCTCCTGTGGATGGAGGGCACGAAATTTCAGAGCTTTGCGGGCAGCATGAATGCGCCCTGAGCTGAGAATCGCTAGCGCACTGCGCCTTGCCCAGGAGTTGTGCCTCATCCGGCATCGTGGCCCGATCGTAGGCCGTTTTAGACGATCGGATCCCTGAAGTTATCCCTGCACCACGTGTAGATTGCAGAGGCGCGCCAGGGGAACGCGGGGTGCGTTCAGTGTCTTCAAGGGGACTAGACGTGTTGGCGCATCCACTCCCGCGCTGGACCCAAGTTGACTGGTCGTGTCTGCTGCGAGAAGATGACCAGTGCGGGTGTGTGCGCGCGATTTCCAGTGCATTGCCAGTGCATGTATTACGCTCGCCCACTCGAGCCTTCCTTTTCACATGAAAACGAAAACACTCCCACGAATCCTCTCATCCTTAATTTATCACTTCTCTCCGACGGCAACAATCATTTCGTCGAATCTGAACTTGAACTTGGACCATCTACCTAGGTACCTAGGTATGGGTACACTAGCCTCGGGTTCTCAAGCATGGATGGAAGGCACCTTACCCTTAGGGTTTGGAATGTCTGCATCCGATATCTAAGACGCCTTAGTATCGGACCGGTCGCTCTCACAGCAGCTTCTAGGGCGCACTACGGGGACATGGTCGTGAACCGTCTCCACTGCCATCTGAGATGGCCGTTTACTTAGCTCGCTGGGCGTAGCACTGATGCTATGCTAGCCAGGCATGGCAATCCTTGGCGTCGACGCCGGGGACGCACTACTACTTTGTACTGCAGGCTATTAGACAGTGCGCGATGGGACAAAGACACTGCAGACACGAACACAGGAGGAAATTGTAATAATTGGTGAAAATGGGGTTTTGTGATTTTATTGGTTGATCTCCGAATGGAGACCTAGATTAGTGTCACCACTGTTGTTGCATCAGCATTGCTTCAGCGGCTGGGACGGCTGATGGCAAAATGCGACAGGTAGAGGTTGACCAGCAAGGGCCATACCGAGCGTCCATGAAAGCCTGGACCGACTCGCGGTACCATGCAACGTACGCCGTGCGCTGCTCCGCCGACTTCTGCTTCTCCATCTGGGCAGTACGCGACATTTTCAACGTTGTATTGATACCTACCTGAGGTATATGTTGGAGTTTGTAGAAGTTGTACTGATAAGACAAGGTAACTTGAAAAGTCAAACTTGTAGAGGCTGGTGATACTGATGCAGGAAAAGACATCGTCGAAGCAAAAGAATCCGTTGGTTTTTATCATTTTGAAACTGAATCCTCTATACGATAACTCAAGGAGTGTGAGATTCAATATCATTGTGCTGCGCTGTCGTCTTCACGGCGCACAATGACGCTGTGGACGGCTCAGTACCTGGCAATGCCTTTGTGGGGCTGTTGACAAAGACCACATCCTATCTCACCGAGCCCATCTGCTTTGCTACCTTAACACAGACGACGAAAACAGAAGGGTGGACCCTCTTTGTCTTGGCTTTCTTGCCGGTTACCGTTTCCCAGGGTCCATCGGGGCTATTGCGGCGAATGGCACCTCGACGCCGAGCACCGAATCACACTGTCCAACCAAGATCTGTGTCAAAGACGATCTATGTGACCTCACATATTATCCGGTTGAGGTTTTTTGCTGGGTTGACAGAAGCTTGGGCGAATCGAAAAGGGAAGCTCCAGAGCCCTGCAGGGACATCATCTCACAAGGCGACCTGAGTTGGGTTGTCGAGTCCGGATAGATGGGATGCCCCACACAAGCCTCACCGAGATGGAGAACTGAAGCAATCGTTTAGCCACCGGGCAGATAATCAGTGGGTCGAGATACCCCTGAGTGTCAACCATGTTGGCAGAAAAAGAACAGCAAAAAGAATCATCCATTCCCGACATCCGCATCCTAGCGCCTAGGCGGCCGATGCGAAATCGCCAAGCTGCATGGCAACGAGGGCCGGCTTCACGATGCAGAAGTCGCTTCGCCCATCCGCCCCGCCCCCGAGTCTACTCTATTGACATCTCAGCCCCGAAAGAGAAACAATTGGCGTCCCGTGTTCGGCATAGCTGCGGAGCACCAACCTCATCCGGACAAGCCCTTCTCATTTCTCCTATAGCAGTCGCTGACCCATACCCTAGCTACGAGTGACAATCCTAGAGCGAGCAGGCCCATGAGCACCCGTCCATAGCCGGCCAGGGTACGAGCCCCACGGTTTCCCCATTGCCATCACTACCCCAAAACCTAACCACCACAAGCACTTCAGCCACGCGAGCGCGCCGTGGGCTATGACCCTCACCCCGGGCTAGATTCCGGCAACGCTCTCGCACGCTCCTCGAGATGGCACCAACACTAAGCCCAACCACGTGGATGACCCTGAGCCATGGCCCTCAACCGGGTCAGATTACGGCAACGCTCTCGCACGCGCCTCGAGATGACACCAGCACCAAGGTCTACCCACTGGTATTTCCCCCGGGGGCTCACGTACGAGCCTCGTGGCCCCCTTGGGAGAGGCTAGACTACCAACCTCACGGTCGTTGCCCTAGCCGCTGACCCCTCCAATCATGCGAATGCGCCCCTCGAGTCTAGGGGCAATGGCCCTTGTCCAAGCGCAGTCAACCTCTTCCTCCGTCAGGTTGTCGCAAGCGCGGCCCTCGACGCCCGCGAGGCGACACCACTTGTGGAACACCTTCCTCATAATCGCCAGCTCGCGATCCACCTCCTGCACACTCCTATCTCCATCCTCATCGGTGCCTTCGTCCTCCTCACTACTCTCGTCGCTGTCGAGCGACAAACCAGTCCTCCGCTGCCGCAGCTTCGACGGCGTCCACTCGGCCCACGAGTTTGCCCGCTCCGGCGGCGGAGGGCGCGCTCCAAACTCTCTCCTACTGACAGGGGAGGTAGCGACGCTCTTGCTCCCCGACACGACAGGCACAACACCCCCGACGCGGCCCCAATGTCTTTCCAAGCTCGGGGACCACATCTTCCACCGGCCGACGACCTTCAGACTCATAAAGTACTGCCGCAATATCGCCGAGATCAACATACCGTTCTCCTCTGAAACGATCTCCTCGCACTCTCCCCCCTCCGGCAGGACCAGCAGGGATTTATACCCATCCTTGCCCCGCGCCATGTAGCCCCTCGTACTGAGCGTGTACGCTCTCTCTTCGTCCAGCCCCTCCCCATTGACGCTCATTTCAGTGATCCGTGCCCCAACCTCCCTTGCTGGGTCAAAAGTAAAGCTTATCCCGCTTACCTGCGGAAACCTCCCCTCGAGCGCAGGATACGAACTGACTCCGTTCTCCAACGCCTCTCGCAAAGCCTTCCCCTTGACCCTGATCACGACCACGGGATCCTCAAAGGGGAAGCAGTTCATGAGGTCTTTCACTTTGACCGGGCCGGGCGCGTAGATCTGATCGCCTCGAATGGTGCCAGAGGCCATGATCGCGCAGTCGGCGTTGTAATGCGCGCGCATGATATCGCAGACGAAGTTTCCGAGGTTGGATTCTGCGGTGCGGACGGTGGTGAAGCGCGCGTCGAGCGGCGAGGCAGTCCACCCGATGGGCTTCTCGAGTGTTTTCTGGAGCTTGGAGGTGAGTGAAGAGATGAGGGTGCGGGTCGCGGTGTCCGGCGCGATGGAAGAAGTGATGTCGCGGCGGAGGATGTCGATGTCCCATTTGTAGGGGGACCCTGCGGGGGCGCGGCGACCTTCGATGTAGGAGAGCTGCTTGAAGTCGCTGCCGGAGCGGAGGACGTGTGTGCCGTTGATGTGGCTATGGGCGTAGAAATGGTCGTGACCGCCGAGGATGATGTCGATGTTGGCGCCGCCGAGGTTGGCGGCGAGCTTGTTGTCGTTGGGCTCGCGTTGGTGGGTCAGGGCGACGATGAGGTCGGCGCCTTGGGCGCGGAGCTCCGGGACAAGCTCGAGCGCGACCTCAGAAGCGGAGCGGTAGATGAGGTTTGGGGGCAGGGAGTTGATGGTATCAAGCCACTCGCGCTCACCGAGCCCCAGGAGGCCGATCTTGAGGCCGTTGGACGTGGTGATCATGTGGGTGCGCTTGGCGTTACCGATGGGGACGTTGTCGCCGAGGGCGGGGTCCAACACGTTTGCAAGTAGCCAGGGGAAGCTGCACTTGGACGTGAGATGACGGAACTGCGCGACGCCGAAGTCAAGGTCGTGGTTCCCGACACACGCGGCGTCCGTGCCGATGGTGTTGAGGATCGGCACCATGTGATTACCTGGGAGGGTAGGTAAGCTTGTGTCCGCCTGCCACACAAAAAAGGAGGCAAACTTACCTTTGGTGACGGAGCTCTCGAGACTTGGGTTGAAGACATCGCCGGAAAATAGCGTGACCAGCGATGGCTGGCCACTGAAGCGCTCGTCCTCGCGGTACTCTTTGCAGAGCGCCACAAAGCGCGCTGCTCCGCCTACAGGCTCCGAAGAAGACTCATCGAGATGGTAGACGTCGTTGTAGTGGAGCAGCCGGAAGTCGGGCGGCGAAGAGGCCTCCCCGGACACCAACGTCGCCCGACCTGAGCTGAACGTCACCGATCCTCCGTTAGACGTCATTGTGCGAGAACGGATTGCGTGAACGGCAAAAATGGGGGCACAATTGATGTTTGAAGAAAAAGTAGCAAAGAATTGCTCTAGCACCAAACACAAAATCTATGGGCACCTGATGGGATGTAGAGGGTAACCAAGCCAGCCAACTGGGCCGAGCTGAGCTGAGTTGGGCCCGGCCAAGCAGAGGGAGGGACAGCACCGCCACGCGCCAAGTGCTGGAGCGTCGGCCGTGTTCCCGAGCGAAACGCCGTGTTACCCATTGGCCCTCCCGATTCGAGCCCGGGACGATCCTGTTTCAACTCGGGAATGGTCCGACTGTCCTTACGAGGAAGTCCAAAAAAAACCGACCGAATTCTGTGTTTTGGGAAGATGACGCGCAGCGGCTTGAGTGCGGTGCGACCCCACCTCCTTGCCGTCGTCTTGGCCGTCCCGTCTTTCTCTTCTGACGCCCCCGAACCCGACCTCACGTGGGGCTGCCTTTCTGACCTGAAACCTGGAATTGCTGACCCCTCATGCAATCCAATTCCATGGGAGTGTGCGGCTTGGACCTGGCACGGCTGGTCAGATGGATGCCCTAGGCACTAATGCTTTGGAGATCCTTTCGCGACTTGGAGGGGTGATGCGGGGCAACTCCTAACAACGCGGAGCCGCTGAGCTGACCCCACCTGCATACGCCCTTTACGTCTCGAGATACGGTCCGCAGTCGCATAAAAGTTGACTCCAGAACCCGGAAGAAAACTCCGCGTGTTTCCCAGACATCGGTTGATCATCTCCCGTTGCTGACCAATTTTCTCCCGAAAAGAAACCGCCCTCCAATTCCAATGGCATCCACCGTGGTCCGACACGCTCGTCGAGAAGGTACCTTCCGCCCCAACACATCTTTCTGTAACGCCCTCTACTATATTTCGTCACTGACCATGTGTAGATGTCGCTTCCATCCTCGCCCTGATCCGCGAACTCGCCGACTACGAGCACGAGCTTCATTCCGTCGAGGCAACCGAAGCCACCCTTCTCTCCACCATCGCGTTCGCCCCCTCCTCGCCCACAACCACCTCTCCCTCGCCAGAAACCGGCCTTCCCGTGACAGAGGCGACCTCCCCATCTAAGCCTGCGCTCTGTCTGGTGCTCGTCACGCCTGAAGGTACCATCGCCGGAATTGCGCTGTACTTCTACAACTACTCGACGTGGCGCGCACGCGCGGGAATCTACCTCGAGGATCTCTACGTTAAGCAGACTGAGCGGAAGAAGGGGTATGGGAAGCTGTTGCTGGTGGAGTTGGCGAAGGAGGTCGTTGCAATGGAGGGGGGCAGGTTGGAGTGGAGCGTGCTGAAGTGGAACGAGCCGAGCATAAAGTTCTATGAGAGCATTGGAGCCAAGATGATGAGCGAGTGGGTTGGGATGAGGGTAGATGGGGAGGGGCTGACGAAGTTGGCTGGCCTGCTGGACTGATAGACATTGAGGGTGGTGGGGGTTGGGCGATGCACGGAGACGCATGGACGGAGAAGTGGTGGTGAGTTATTTTGTTGCGAGTACCAGCGGTTGGTTCTGCTTTATGGCTCTGGTCGCTTTGGATGCTGCTTTCTTCGCCGCTCTGCCCACCGCTTGTTTTACCAGTCGGCCTTTTTGATGGACGACGTCTTCAAAAAACTCCATTTCGGCTGCGTCGGCGACAAGTGGCGTGAACATCGGCATCCCCCATGTGATGTCCCAGCCTGACCCGTCGGCTTTTTTTGTCATCTTAGCTGTCAAGTGCCACACCTGTTCTAACAGGCGCTGCCATCGCTTGGGCGTCCATTTGTGGCAGTGGAGGGGCTGAGGATCTCCAAATGGCGAGTTATCGTCTAGTGCGCCGCTCAGAAGCTTGTTCTTTTTGTTGGCTTGGTAGTCAACGGCTGCTACGGCTTTGGTTGCGTACGACCTCCACCTCCACGGGTGTGCATCCTCCTCAATTCCCGAGAGAGTCTGTCCGAGGGCTCGCCGACGTGTGTATGCCCACTCTGGACTGATTCCTTTGCCGCTGGCAAGATCGCGCAGCATATCCCACTCAGACGGGGGAAGCGGCGGGAGTACCCGGTCGGCGACCCTTTTCCAGGCCTTTCGCGACTTGGAGTGGACAGACTTCTCGCTGAGCGGCGAACCCCAGAGATTTGTGTCCGGGATATAGCTTTTAATGTGCAGTTGCTTGCCCTGGAGTGGCTGCCCTGGCTTTCTCACCTGCTCGCAGCAGAGGGTCTGCGAGGTGGCAAAGGTCAAAGCCTTTTTCAAGTCCCACTCGTCGAGCCAGTCTTTCTTGCGGGAAGCCGAGGCCAACGCACGCGCTTCTTTTGTGTATTTCTCCAGCTCGGCGGAGTCGACAGGCGTCTCCTTCCGCAGTAATGCGTCCAGCAGCTCTCGTCGCCGGAAGCCTGTCCGACCAAAGCACCCCATTATGAGTTTGTACATCCGGGGGTGGTCGCCCGCGACCGCAGCACGGATTGCGCGGAGCTCATGGTTGCCCTGCCGCAAATATAGCTCGACACGTTCGCTTTCTTGATGGCGACGAAATCGGTTTCTGATACGACCGTCAACAACGACTCGCGCAAAAGGCGGCAGATACGACGACTCTCGAAGCAGATGTCGGTACAGGTGCAGCGGTGTCTCTGGGCGTGGGATCCGGAGCGGTCGCGACATTCTGGTACCCCGGGGTCGTCCGGGGTCGTCCGGGGTCGTCGGGATTATTCAGCCGTGCCAAGAGCTATGCGCCATCACATAACAAAGGTCGAAAAGTTAGGTGCCAGGCGTTGATTGAGACTCAGCAAAATCTGTCACACAGAACCTTGAGTTTCGCTTTGGCCTTGCCGTCTGGAGCCTGCGCCGTCCGATTAGCAGGGCTTTTTTCCTTTCTGCCTGGCCCGTGCAGTGGCCCGTGCACGCTCGCGAAATCTCGGTTCCCCCGCTGGCCCCTCTTTCGAGCGATACGCGTCTCCCACCGCCCTGCTAGAAACACGACCGCCAAACACGAAAATCACACGTCCACGATCTCGTGCTTAATTGGAATTCCCAAAGGGGGAACTCATTGTCGACTGGCCTGCCGTAAGGCTATTGACTCTTGTCTTTACTGCCCTCCCACTTAGACGGCGACGGCGTCTTTATCTTGGTATCCTCGCTCAGAGCGCCAACAATACCCTTCTTCTGCAGCGACTCGATCCCGCCCGCCAGGTCCACCCGCAGCGACGCACTGGTCTCGACTCGCAGCTTTCGCGGTTGCATTGGCCGTCTTTCATCTCGCAGTGCAGGACTTCGTGACTGCGCGCACAATTCTCCCCTCACCATTCCCCGAGTGCCTTCCTTACTTTCTCCCCGTCATTCTCCGTAGTTTCCACTCAGTCGCCGAGTTTCTCTTTGGTGAAGGGCATTAGTCTCGAATTGCGCGAATCGCACGGAATTACCCAATTTCCAATCAAACTGTCGAGGGCGATTCTTGCATGGGCATCTGAATGGCGACGACCGTCACAAGCTCCGCATCCATTTCCTCCCTTGATCTCCGCCGCACATCTCTGTCCGGAGGTGCTGCGGGAACCACGCCGGCGCCGACACCAACACCGTCGACCGCTCCGGCCTCCTTCAACCAACCTCCAGCAGGCAACTTGGGCATGCAACCGCCCCAAATGGCTTCGCAACAGTCACAACAGTCATCACAACAGTCCTTCTCCATGAGTCAACCCGGGTCGCAGTCGGTCTATCGGCAGTACACCGACCCGCCTCCAAGACCTGCAAATGACCAGCTGATGCCGATATACTCGGTAAGTCGTGCCGCGGCGCAGTCGGACCTGTCGTTTTGGACGAAGAACAAAGCTAACCTCGCCAGGCCACATACTCGGGTGTCAATGTGTACGAGATGGACGTCAGTGGAGTGGCCGTCATGCGCCGACAAAAAGACGGCTGGCTGAACGCAACCCAAATCCTCAAGGTCGCCGGTGTCGAGAAAGGTCGCCGAACCAAGATTCTAGAAAAGGAAATCCAGATTGGCGAGCACGAAAAGGTCCAGGGGGGCTACGGCAAATATCAAGGAACTTGGATCCCATTTGAGCGAGGTCTTCAGGTCTGTGAGCAATATGGCGTCAAGGACACACTGCAGAAGCTCCTTACGCACAACCGCCTTGCAGACGGCGGAGTCGGCGATGTTGACACCCCAACCAAGGAGCAGGCAATGGCCGCGCAACGAAAGCGCATGTATACCGCCAGCTCGCAAGAGAACCGCCCGAGTGGTTTTGCCGGGACGTTTTTTAAGAATATTTCGTCCACAGCATCCACTGCTGTCGCGGCTATCAGCAAAGCACGATTCGACTCTCCTCAGCCTCGAAACCGCAATGGTCCAACACGAGCGCCAAGCTTCAACCGCCAGTCCTCGATGCAGCAGGACATGAATGACTTTCCCAGCAACTCCCAGCAGAGTTTCGTTTCGGACTACGGCCAGCACACCGAGTCCGCATTTGGATCCCAGACCACCCAGCCCATGAACGGAGATGGTATGGACCAACCGCCTAGGAAGCGACAGAGGGTTCTTACTCCTGCCAACAGCTTTGGTGGACTGACACCCACATACCCCGCGATGGATCCCTATGGGAACGCATTCCCTGGCTCGCCCACAGAGCCGAATGAGTCTTTCATTTACTCACAGGCCGGGTTGAACCCGGACCCGGACCGTCCCTACGGCCCGATTCCACTCCGCCCTCTACCGTATGAGGTATCGGCCGACGCTGAGGCCAAGCGTAGCATGCTTATGGGCCTCTTCACTAACCCCGGGGGTCCCAGCGAGGAGCAATGCAAGCCATTGCAAGACATGATTCCACAAGAAATCGACGTTCCCCTCGACGCCCAAAGCCACACTGCTCTTCACTGGGCGGCGACGCTGTCGCGAATGCCTCTGCTCAACGTCCTTATCAGCGCTGGTTCAAGCCCTTTTCGGGTCAATGCGTCAGGGGAAACAGCGTTGATGCGCGTTTGCATGGTGACAAACTCTATGGAGCAAAACTGCTTCCCTGAGATCCTCGATCTACTGGGTGGAACCGTTGATGTCGTGGATGACAAGGGCCGGACCGTTTTGCATCACATTGCCGTCACCAGCGCTGTCAAGGGCAGAAATCAAGCAAGCAGATACTATCTTGAGAGCCTGTTAGAGTGGGTTGTGCGGCAGGGTAGTGCCCCAAATAGCCAGGCTTTGCCGAATGGCAACAACGGTGCTGCACGGATGGGAATTGGACGCTTCATGAGCGAGATCGTCAATGCCCAGGACAACAGCGGCGACACCGCTCTGAACATTGCCGCTAGGATCGGGAACCGGAGCATCATTTCTCAGCTTCTCGAGGTGGGCGCCGATCCACAGATCCCGAATCGTGCGGGGTTGAAGCCACTGGACTTTGGGATTGGTGTGGAGGCTGGGGATGTCGTGAATGGTGAGAATAGTGCCAACGGGAACGGCGTCGCGCAAAGTTCAAACCAGAAATGCAGGGAAAACAGCGATGAGGTGCTAAACTGTGAGTATTTTTGCCTTTCGTCTTGTTCTTTGTAGCTAACAAATGCGACAGCCATCACACACCTGATCGGAGAAACAACGACAGTTTTCCAGAATGAAGCAAAAGGGAAGCAAGACTCGATTGATGCACTGCACACTTCTCTGCGCACCACCTCCCAACAACTGGGTGAGGCACGCCGCACACTGGAGGCCACACAAGAAAAGCTTAAGGCGCAGACCCTTGCACGGCAAAAGGTCTCTAACCTCACGGCTGCATGCGAAGAAGAGGAATACCGGCTCATAGAGCTCGAGCAGCGCCATGGCATCCTCGACGTTGCGGAGGCAAATTCATCCGAGATGGAGCTAGACCATGTTCTTAAGGCGATGGCGTCTGGTGCACAGGAAAAGGATGGTGCGCCTCTAGGAGCGACCCTACCAAATACGGCAACCCTTCGCGCTCGCATCAACGCACTTCGGAACCGTACGAGCCAGACTCAACAGGCTGTCGCTTCCCTGCAGGCCCGAAGTAAGGAGAGGGAGCTGCAATATCGGCGATTGGTCTCGCTTTGCACGAAATGCCCCGATGCAGAGGTTGAATCGCTACTTGAAACTTTGACAAGGGCCGTCGAGTCAGAGAAGGGAGAGCTGGAGATCACGCGTGTTCGGAGGTTCTTGGGCGGGGTGGAGGCCGTTGGCCACTGATGAACCTGTACGGTGTGCATGTTTTCTCTCACCTATTATATTGTTCTTCTAATTGGCATGATGCATGGCGTTTATGGGATTGCAACGCCTGTTGAGTTCGGTTCTCAGGGCCTAAACTGGGAAACTGGAGGCCTTTTCGGATTAGGGATGGCGTTCCAGCGCGGCTTGGAGGCATGTTTGATACCTGTTGGTATGTTTGTATTACACCGTGCCGATTTCTGATTTAGCAATAGCTTGGCTACTTGTTCCGAGGCGTATCGGTGAGATTATGACACCTAGGGTGCTCAGCGGACGATTACGGGGAGGTCTGTTAGGTATATGCTGGACCAATAAATGGATTGCATACATCAAGGGAATTCGGATAAGGCGTGACGACATACAGTGAGATCCAGGCGGGAGTTCTAGGCAGGGCTTTGACATTCGGCTAGAGGCCCCTGAGGCCTTCAGTTCCTGCTCATACCATCCATCGCATGGTTTGGCAAAGTAGCAATGCCTCTTGACACCAGAGGCCTGTGTCAACAGCTTTCTCTGAACTGAATGAAAGAGCTGGCAACTACGTGCAGGAGCCGCCGGCTTAGTTGTAGCTCAGTCGTCGGATAAAAAATGTCTCAAAGGACTCAATTGACCCTGAGGCTTGTGCATTCTGTTGTGGTATCATTCATGCATCCAACGCCCAAGATCCATTATATATCATCAGCACACATCTACCGTCCCACAGTATCAAGCCCCAACACTGAACCCAAATGACCCGTCAAATACATCCAACTTACTCACATCCGCATCCACCCTCATCGACTTGAGTACATCCAGCGACGGGGCCCTCCCGCTCGGATACCACCGCAGCAAGTTATTCATATCCTCGTCCGTCAGACCACACATCTCATCCCAGCTATACGAATCGCTGACCTTGGTCATCCACGCCATCCTCTTCGGTCCCTCCTCCGGTCGCGGCGCTACCTGTCTCAGCTTCACCCGCAGCGCTCCAATCGTCTCAATTGCCCTGCCCGCGTCGCGCGGCAGCTTGCTCGCAATGAACTTGCGGATTGTGCTCGCTAGCCGCGGCCCCTTGCCGTTGGTCGACACCATGATTTGCAGGGGGCCGTCGCGGTGCACGGAGCCAAAATAGAAGTCGCACTCTGGTGGGACGTCGGCAATGTTGGCGGGGATTTTGCGCGAGTGCGCGAGGTTGTAGATCAGTGTGGAGACGGCTGGGTCGTCGACTGCAGAGAGCACCATGGTGGTGTCGTCTAGGTCGGAGGGCTGGAAGGTCCGGTTGACGTGGGTGATTTGGTTCTGGGCGATGCGGTGGGCGACTTCGGGAACAAGCCCCGAGGTGGGGCAGACGACGGTTACGAGGGCGTCGGCATTGAGGAGGTTTAGGATGCGGCCTGCGGCGACCTGGGAGTGGTTTGTTAGTTCGAGAGACGCGGCGAAGGGGAAGGGGGAAGGAGAGGAAAGGGGGATGGTATACTTCGCCGCCGCCAATGACGAGGACTTTCTTGCCCTTCACTTGCCAGGCAATGATGAGGCTGCCTCCGCCTTGCACCTCGGGGAACTTGGACGTGCTCTCAGCCATGGCTATCGCGAGGGGGACAGATGGGACGGCCGTGGGCGGTTGTGGAAGAGAGGAAAAGCATCGCAAAGCGATTAGGAGCCGTGAACGGAGCGACGGGAGTGGATGACATAAAAACAATGCTTTGTATTGGATGGCGACGTCAAGTTGCTTTTTCTGAGGCGATAGCGATAAGCAACGCAGCAGCGGCTGGGGTGTAACGGGGGCTGTTAGCGGGGTACTTGGCTCGGGGTGGGGTGTTGGGGTGGAACGGAGTCTCTGCGAAACAGCACCGTCCATCCCACCTCACTGGAAACAAGGTGCAGGCGCGCCAAGGGAAACGGCCCCTCAATCCGTCACCCTGGTGGGTTTCGGTGTGCCGGTGCTTCCATTTGCCTCGTGCAGCCGCAACCAACAACCCGCATTTGACCACCCTGCGCCGCCTGCTTGTCGACTTCTCCCCATCACCATGACAGGCTGGCAAGCGGAACCTAGCAGGGAATAGAGACGATCAGAATGTCTGGTCGCAAGCTGGGAGGAGGTAGGGTCCTCGGCAGCGGCAAAGGCCTCGCCCCGCCGACGCTCTCGCCTGCGCCGACGCCGTCTCCCAGAGCCCAGAGCCCCTTTCCGCCCTCCGACAGCAGCACCATCTCGTTTCACTCGCGCAACTCGACAAGAGAGTCGATATCGCCATCATCAAGCCCTCTCCCCGATTTCTCACAGGACCTCGCCAGCAATGTTAGCCTTGCTGGGCCTTCCCAGGCGTCCGCAGACAGCGGCAAGATCATCTGCCCAATTTGCGACGAAGGGATGGTACGTCGACACGGCGGATACCGAGCTTTTCATGGCTGACTTATTTTAGGTTACACTTTTACAACTCAACAGACACATCGATGACGTCCACCAGGAGCTCCCCGAGGCGGCTCAAGACGAGGTCAAGAACTGGTTCGATAAGCAGGTGCTGAAGGCGAAGCGATTCCAGCCCCTGGCTGTCATCAACCAGAAGCTCCGTGGGCTCGAGGTTTTCGAATCCAATGAAACGCAACCCGCGGTCTTGCCGATCGCTCCGGGAAAGCTCGCCGAGACGGTTATCGACCCGGAAGAGCTCGTTACGAGAAAACACTGGCAGCGGCCCGGCGCGGTCGATATATGCACAGATCCGCTTTGCGAAAGGAGGCTGGGACCCCTGGGCGGGAGCGTAAATTGCAGGAAATGCGGCCGGTTATTCTGCGAGGAGCACACCATGTACCAGATGAAGCTCTCACGGTCGGCCAACCACGAGCCGGTGCGGGGCATCTGGTGTCGGGTATGCGAGACGTGCTACAAGTCGAGGGCAGGATATAGCGATCAGGGGCTTTCCAGGGATCATACATCGGATTTTCTGGCCATCCGGTCGAAGAGGGTGGATAGGCAAAGGCTCGAGATTCAGCGGTTGGAGAAGAGGCTGAGCAAGCTTACGAGCTTGTTGGCCAACGCTCCAGTTGAAGCAGGGGCGAATGGTTCGAGCCTGTTGCTGTTATCGGGGCAGAAAAACCAGAGGAAAGCGATCGAGCAGTCGGTGGTAACATGGGAGGACGATGCGGCCGTGGCTAAGTGCCCTTTCTGCAAGCAGGAGTTCGGGTCGTGGACATTCCGGAGGCACCACTGCCGTATTTGCGGGCGCGTCGTGTGCGCAGACCCGGCAACAGGCTGTTCAAGCGAAGTGGGCTTGAACGTGGCAAACCGTGAGTTGGGCAGCTCTTCAGGGTCTGCTAGCGTCTCGCTGACCAGGACAGCAGCAACCGGTCCGACGTCCGAGAAGCCAGACGCAGCTGGTCAGATGAGCGTCGACGTTAGGATGTGTCGAGACTGCAAGACCACGATCTTCTCTCACCACGACTTTGCCGAATCTATTGCCCACAAGCCACCAGATCAGCGCGCCTACGAGACCCTCCGGCAGTTTGAGCGGGGAATTCGCATGCTCACACCGTCATTCCAGAGGACGCTCTCTGCACTTCAACCACCAGATGGTGACGAATATGGTCCGGACAAGCCGCCGCCTACACACGCTCAGATTCAAGAAGCGGCCAAGATCCGCAAGCGGCTAACAGACGCCTTTGGGAAGTACGACATGGCCGCCAAGCGCATCCGTGATTTGAAAACTACCAGCCCAACGCAGCTGCGACTGCAAAGGGCGATATACACATCCGCATCAACATTCTTACATACGAACCTCATCCCACTGAAGAACGTGCCCAGGATACTCAAGTCCAACGCATCCGGCCACCGGCGTTTGCTTTCTGGGCTAAACGGGGCATCGCACTTGTCGCCACTCCGAAACGGAGAGTCTGCGAGCTTTGACCCCGAGACGTCCAGCCTCGGAGGCGCGAGCGAGGCGAGCACTGCCGTCTCAGCGCTGGAAACAGAAGAGAAGGAGGCGCGCGAACGGCTCGTCGTGTTGGAGGAGCAGAAGTTCATGGTGCAGGAGATGCTGAACAATGCGAAGGGGACCAAGCGGTTCGAGGAGGTCGGCGCTCTGACCAAGAATTTGGAGGAGCTGAACAAGGAGATTGAAGATTCCAGGAAGCTGGTCACTGGCGTTGAGGAACGGTGGGAAGGGCTTTACACCGCGGGCGGATAGAGGAGGCCCGGTATGGGCAGGTCTCTACTTCCACGGAAATGACGACATGTATCAAGCATTACATGGTGTTTTGGTTTTTGGGTAGTGTACATAGGAGTTTTGGCAATAATTTGGGTCATGGCGTGAGGAGAGCTTGCCCCTGGGCTGTCTCTATGAGGCGATCTTGGGGTCCGCAACAACCCCACCATCACGGCCGGAGTAACCGCATCTGAGCATAGACATATGTTTCGCTCGAGCAAAGAGCAAGTAGTTTCCAAACACTTGGGATTTGTTCAGTGTGGAGAACTTTGTGGTATGAGACGAGTACGGGAGGGGTTGTCACCGACGATCCGCAGGAGGTGACCATCACCGGGCCGGGTAGTGATCATATTTGATGATGTGGAAAATGAAACCCGTGTTCGAGAAACCGATCTTGTTTGTCTGCTCCTCACCCTTCGTCCCATGTTCAGTCGAAGGAGACCCCTGAACACCAACAAAAGCCGGCGGGTTAGGGTTGCGCGCAGTTGCGCGCCCCTCGCGAAGCTGCATCCAAGCTTGCCCCTCCAAGCCAATTCAACATCAGCATCGCAAACCTTCACCACACAGTTTAAGCACAAATTCCTCGCATCTTTCCAGCGATTGACGCGCCAAACGCCCACAAGTACCGATTCACTCCACAAAAAGCACCATCACAAACCGCGCGCCTCAAGAATCGACGCGTCTTACCCTCGCGACCCCGCCTCGCAGCCGCGGCACCACCAACCCATCTCGAAGAACGTCGTCGTGCCGCCCTCGATCACAACAAGCCCCCATACCTCGCAATATGGCCTCCCGCCGCCGCAGAAACAACCCCTCCGCCTCCCCCGACCCTCATCAATCACAATCGCCCAACCCCGACCATTCCTTCGCAAACACCTCTGAGCTCGACGCCCAAATCCCCTTCTACAACACCACCTTCTCCGCGCACCGCGTGTCGCCTCTATACATCGGCAAAGAGGAACTCACGCCCAAGCGTCTGGAGGTTCTGGCGCACCGGCTGAGGGATACATTGGTCGGGGATGTTGTTCGTGGTGTCGAGGTGGGAATGGAGGGGGATTTCCTGGGGCTGGGGAGGGCGGGTGCGCTGGAGGCGGTGGAGGTTCAGTGGGTGGGATTGAGGGGGGTTTTGGATCTGGGGAGGGAGGGGGAGAACGAGGAGGAGGAGGGGGAGTGGGCAGGGAAGAGCGCGCTGTATATTGGGTTGAGGTATGAAGCTGCGGGGTGTACGGCGTTGCTACTCCCTGGCCTGGGGGGAGGGGATAATACTGAGGAGGGGAGGGGAAAGTTTTGGGTGGGAGAGATGGGAGGGGATACTACTGGTGCGGATTCGGCGCAGTTTCTGAGCATGCCGCTGCTTCTGCTGAGGATGCCTGCCCCGCTGAAGGCTGTCATCGCGGAGTTTCTCGCCACCGAGTTCGACTGCCGGGTTAGTCAGTTGCGGCTGGGGACGAGGAGCATGGTGCGCAGCTGGGAGGGGTGGATCCGCTCCGCGGGGCTTCCGACGCGGGGCGCGCTCGCGAAGGATGTGGTGGTCACGCTGGGGTTTTATATCCCGCCACCGCAGAGGAAGCCGGATGGGGAGGCTGGAGAGGACGACGTCGGGAATGAGCAGCTGGGATTGAAGTCGATCGACGTGTTTATCCCGGTGGCCGAGCTCCGGAAGTTTGTTGACGCGGGCGCTGATGCCGGACGAACGAAGCGCAAGGCTGCTGGGTCGACGTGGGAGGACAATTTGGCGAAGAGGAGGAAGCTCGCTGGCAGGCTACACGAGGAGGGTTGGGAGTGGCGGCTTGCGGAAACAAATGTTGAGGGTGATCCTCTTACAGAGCAGCACTTCACTGAGGCGCTGGGGCGTTACGTTGACAAACATCTGGGGCTGAATCTGTTTCATCCGGGAGTGCGAATCACGAAGATCGCGTGTGGAGGGTTTGTCATGTCGGAGGCACGGGTAAAGGTGTTTGCTCCGGCGGATTTTGAGGGCGCCGGTGGCAGTTCGTCGTCGTCAGGGCAGCGAGGCGCTATCTTGGAGCTAATGCAGGGTTTGGTGAAGAAGGCGGCGGGAGGCGTCGGGAAATGAAGGCGCTGTCGAAGAAGCGGTGCTTTGATGGACGGCATGGCGTTTCCGGTTGTTTAAAGTGCTGATACCCTAGGTTTCGTCAGATTATGGCCTTAAATGATGAGGTGATCACGCTGCTGTCTGACTTCCAGCTGGGCTTGCTCCCGGCTTTTCCCATCACAGCTTCGCCCGCACTCGATTTTGGGTTTTGGGTTTCGTTGACAAGTGGCGTGGTCGGGAAGGAGGCGTCTTGGCTTGTTGATAAACTTTACCGCCCGTTTCCACGACCTGTTCACCTGGGAGCAAAACTTCCAACCTGAGCTCACTCATGTTTGCTCGTCGAGATCTTGGCACCAGAGATTCTCTCCTCCTGTCACTGCTCGTGAGAGCAGGCAAAAAGGGGCAAAAAGAAACGAAAGGCGCCTAGCGAGCTGCGCGATCCGAGATTCGAACTCGGGTCCCTCGCTGATCCAAATGAAGATGGGAAGCGAGAATTCTAACCACTAAACTAACCGCGCTAGAAACACCTTTCGTTGAAAGAAAGCTGTTTATGTTCTGCCTAACTGGCTGAGGGTGGAGCCCGGATGGGGTGTGGAGGCGCCGTCGCTACGTCAGCCTGTGTTTGAAGGGTGGTATGAAGACATGGCTGATGAATTTGTAAAATATGCGAGGGAAGTAATGCAGTGTTTTCAGTTGTATCATTTCGTGTAGGTACCTGCAGTATCTCTTGCGTGTGCAACTATCGTCTGTATCCGAACGCCAAAACACCACCATAAACAAGTGACCAAACAAGTGAACTTGATTCCCGAGAACTTGGTTACGTGCTTACAGAGGAACAACGAGGGTGCCGTCTCTGTTGAGATACTTGGTGACCCCATACCGATCGCAGATGAGTCTACTTCCGTGTTAGCACCGATGCAGGTTCGTACCCTCTCGAAAACGGGAGTCAGAGTAAGAGTGAGAGTCAACCTACGACCACCAATAACTACCCGTCATGTTTGTCCAGAACGGGACGACATAGGCCTGGACTCTTGCAAGAAGCTCTTCATCGTGTCCGGCCATGGAGAGTAGTCTTGCTGCGCCCCTGTCGATATTCTCTCCAGAGACCTGGAGTATGTCCAACAGGGACGCGATGGCCGAGTCCAAGTCCACGTTTGTTTCGTTGATGATGATGGGTACTAGGGAGTGCAGAGACTTGTTCTGGGTTTTGTTAGTAACCTTGGTCTTAAAATGGGGAACGGAAAGGGGTGTCTCGCCAACTCCTTCTTGAGCGAGACAATATCATTCATCGTGACGATATGCCGATTCAGCTCATACCATATGGACTGCATCTCTGACGTCTCAAAGAACTCCGCTGGAATATGTCCCCCGCTCATGTACCTGTTCCGTATTAGCCATCATCCTCGTCAAACTTCCCCAAGGACAGGATACTCACTCTCCCAGCGCACAATACGTATAAACCGACGACGTTCCCAACCTATGCGTCCAGTACTCCTCCACAGTCGGCAACTCCTTCTCCCTCACATACGCACTCTCCACCTCCACACATGCCATATACTCCCGAATCGTCTCATAGAACCTCCTCCGCTCCACAACCGTACATTCCGCCTGCAGCGCCACCCCAGCATGCTTGAACAGCGTGCAGTACTTGGTTGGTGGCTCGGGTTCGGTGAGAGAATCGCTGAGCCCGAGATGAAACTCGACGTACTTGAGGGCGTGCTCGTGCAACCAGGCGACTTTGTTTTGCTCGGTGGTGGAAGAGGAGGACGGGATTGCCGTGGCTTCGACGACGTCGTCCCAAAGGAAGAGCCACATGGAGTACCATGACATGGTCTCGAGGCGGTCGAGGGAGGAGCGGGGGTACCAGCTGAGAAAGGGGTGATTAGATAGGCTTCATTAGATTGAGGATGGGATATGTAGGGAGGGATAGAAAAAAACAGGAAAGGGGGGACTTACATGGCAGAGAAAAGGGGGAGGTTAACTTTGCGGGCCTTGCGGCGGACGAGTTCATCGCAGGGGTCGATCCACTCGTCGATCTTGCTCTCGATGGTCTTTTTAAGCTGGCCGTAATGTGGGCTAATCTCGTTGGGCCATTGGGAGTAGAAGCCGAAGAGGTTGGGCAAGCGGAGGGTCTGGCCTCTGAGCTTTTGGGAGACGGTGTCTACCGCCGTCGAGGGCTGGGAAGAGGGCATTGCTTGACACAACGCAGCGGGTATGATGGTTTTCATTGTATTAGCCGTTGTAGCGTTGGGGTATACAAAGAGAGAGAAGGAGCAGTTTCGATGTGCGAGTCTAGTGATGCTCTGAAAGCTCTGAGCGGGGGACTGTTAGCCCCTTTATCTTGTTATTTTCTCACGAATACTTATCCACAAAAGATTCCATGACCTCCCTCCTGCTGTATAGGTGGGTCCGAATGTCTATTCTGGTCTATGCTGCTAAAGAAAGATGGTCGAACTCACTTTGGGGTTGACACCCTCTTCGGTGACGATCTGCCGACCGCGGACCAACAGAACGGCTTCATGTAAGACGTCGCACCCACCAAAAGAGCCATGCGATGCAACGTGCCTCAAGCGGTTCATGTATAGTTGAGGCAATATCAGCACCGCCCATCTTGGTTCTGCAGGTGCCATGCCCCGACATCTTGGGGGCTCTGTGATGGAACGCGGGGGCCAATCACGTCGGCCTGTCGGGTTGTTTTTGGTCTAGAGCGGCCGGGTGCTGACAAAATACTGCGTTGTAGGCATCTGCCAAGTGGCTTTAGGGCGTGCATGGCTCGAACCTGGAAAAGCTTAGCGCTGCCTCTCGACGAATCGGCGCTGGCTCCGATCATGAAGGGTGCGGGAGCAAGCCCACCTGCCGCCATCTTTATCTAATGTGCTCCGAGGGCGGCATCCTTCGTCTGAGCTGAACGTGAGCTGAACGGGGGCCTATGGTCTTTCATTAGTCAGACCAGTTGTAGTTCGAAATCGAAATCGGCATTTTTACGGCATTCGGCGTTAGCCCTGTTGCTAGCCACTCCATGGTGTTGACCGTCCGGGTCACTGCATCCGCACGTTGCGTGCATGATTACCGTCTTACTTCTGTCTCCAAAGCGCTTCATCCCATCACCGTGCACGATGCTAACCGGTGAGTACTCGAAGATGGACAGTATGGGTTGCGATAGTTCAGATACGCTTTGATCCGGCATATAATGCAGCAATATGAACCGAGACGCTGCGCTGACACGACTTTCCTAATGCAGGCATGCTTATAAGCCGTTGCCCATGTCCTGAGCTGGTAATTGCAAAGCCTTCCACTTCCAAGTTGGCCGGTTACATGACCATTCCGTGTCTTGGAAACCAGCCCTGCAGGCAGAACTTAGCGCCCTGTGGCTTTGTTTCTGTGCTACGTCTGTTCGCAGGTAAGGCTCATGTGATCTGCTCGGCTTGCCCAATCGCCTCGAATCGTCCCTCCCTATCACACAGCCTAAATGTCAGATAAGAAGTGAGAAGCGGTTATCACGGGAGGATGTATCACTAGCAGGAGATGCTGTCATGGCAGAAAGGCTGCAAGATCACGGGCTCCGATGGTGATGATGCTGACAGAAGATGCAGGAAATAAACTTGGGGGCCTGCATGGCCCTCCTACGGACACATTCCTTGTCGTCCAGGGATATTGCTCTGCCATTGATACTAGTCGTCCTTAGGAGATGCGAAGGCTCTGAAATATCCCAGCCAACGCATTTGCTCCCAAATCTGAGTCCGACGAATTGGTTTGTTCCACGACCTCAGCCTGAACCCGTACAGCCTTCATGATCTTCCGATACTGCATCAACTCGGGCATTTTCTCCATATATGACTCCTTTCCAAATTCGATGTCGTCTATGTGTAGGATCTCTCCGGCTACCGCAACTTGTGTTAGCCAACCTGAGCGCCCGCTGATGAGGTATCTCCTACCAGAGAGCAGTTCACAAAGTTCCTGCACAACCACCCCGCCATATCCGTAATCGTGGGGTCGCAAGGACAGTAGCATGATAGACACAGCGAGACGCCACCGATCCTCGAAGCAGTCCGAAGCCAAAGTAATGGCGATCGCCACTGCCCTTCTCTCCGTCTCGGCTGAACGGTATGTCTTGATCTTGAACTCTTGTCTTAAACGGACAACTCCAGTAGCCCACTTCTTTGGCCCGACAGCCAGCGTGGGACAAAGATCTGTTAGGAGCCGTCCGTCAACGAGTTTTTGCAAGGTTGTCTCCGCGCAGTGACCCCGTATGTTGAGATGCCCCTGGCTGAGGTACTCGCCAAAGTAGAGTTGCCCTTTGCGCCATCCATGGAGTGTTCTCAGCCTTTCGTTGTATCCGGCAAACCGACCCAACACTTCGAGGTCTCTGATGAATGTGCCCTTGGGGAACAGTCGCGTGTCGAGGATGAGTATATGTATGTCATCAAGAGTAGGATGGTCACGATCCGTTTCCTTTCGGTAGAAGCCATGCTTGAGGACGGAGAGAAGCGAGCTTGACCAAGACATCAGATTGCAGTTCTCATTCTGTTGACATTCCCAGAACAGGTGCTGTCTGAGTATCGCGGCGGCTTCTTTCTCGGGGAGACCGAAGAGATCTTGGTTGCTGGCGGAGCTGCCCTTGGGCGTCGGCGAGCTGACTTCGTTTGTGTTTGTTGTTCCTCGTGTGGCGGGGGCATAGAGGCGGAAGAGATAGGTGGGCGTCGAGGTAAAGGACTCGATAATGTCGGAGTTTTGGTCGCCGGGGGCGAAGAGTAGAGGGCTGATAGAAGCAGAAGTCGAAGACATCATGAAAGGTTTCTCCAGGCGGAGCACTCAGATGGGATGTGTGTAGACGGGTAACGGACTCTGAGGCCGAGAGGGTTATGGCAAAGGCCAAGAAGACCTCAAATATCAGCGTTCGTGCGAGCCCGACTGCCCAATGTGGCACTTTCAAGTTGGGCCATTGAACAACTCGAACCAGCCCAGGCATCCAATGTCGCACAGCAGGGGGTCACCTCCAATCGCAGAAGTACCGGCATATCCGGTGATGAACAGGTAGATGAGACTGGTGCGTCTGATGCCGTGTTACGTCGATACCGCCGCGGAGACAGTGCGAAGTGACCCGTGGAAACATGGTAAGTTTATACACTGCAGCGGCTCACACTCGAGGGAATATAGGTACCTCTCAAGAGTTGCACTTGCCCTATTCTCGGGCCAATTTACTCGGAAGCTCCTACAATTACCAGTATTTTGGCGTTGAAGAACATTGAAAGAACTCTTTCGAGAGCCGAGATAGAAAATAATCGATATCTGTTTCAAGGATGACAGTGATCCTTCCGACGTGAAAGCTGTGACACAGCTGCGCACCGCTAGGAGTTACAGAGTTTCCGATTTCTGAGTGCTCACCGGGATAGAACATCCATCATCTCGCCACTAACCCACGAAATCAGCTCCTCCCCTCCCCTCCATCCTTTCCAGCCCCCCATCTGCGCCTATTCCCCGTCTCCCCCATCCCAACCGCCTCTCCAAAATCCCTGAGAAACCCCCATCTCGCCTTCCCCAGCTACCCCTCCTTCAGAAACCCATTCATCGTCTTCGGGTGAAACTCCACCACCCCCAACAACGACTCATCATGCGCCGTTGCAACCAGCACATTCCCCGTCCCGTCCGCGACCTGCAGCTTCCTAATCGTCTCCCTTAACCTCGCAAAATCACAATGCCAAGGCCCCACCGCCTTGTAAACCGGCTTCGCCCTCCCCTCTTTCAAAAGCCCCTCAAAAACATCCCCAGGACACACCTTCCTCCCCTCCCCAAACGGACTCGGCACTATTTCTTTCGGCAACGGCACATACTCACTCTGCCGTAACTCCCCAGCATGATGGAACGCATCCCCCGCCAGCAACACAAACGAATCATCCTCCTCCGGGTCCCTGACGAGACTCACTCTCCTCCCGCCGGGAGGTCGGGCCGCATCGAAACTGGGATGTGAAAGCGAGGAAGTCACGCGCGCAAGCGCACATATGTGCCCGACTGCATGGCCCGGCGCGTCAAGGAGGTAGAACGAGCCGTCTTCGAAGTAGTCGATTGCGCGGAAGGGGCCGATGGTTAGGATCTTCCAGCGGTTGGGGTCCGCGAAATCTAGCTCGATGAGCTCACGGCCGGAGTAGGCGGATTCAGGGATGGGAGAGTTGGCGTTGGTGGGGTAGCCGGGGAGGAAGTTGGCTTTGAAGCCCGGGCCGGTGATGACGGCTGTGGTGGAGGGGAATACGGAGGGGTCGCCGATGTGGTCGAAGTGGGGGTGGGGCCAGATGATGGCTTCGATTTGGTGCAGGGGGAAGGAAGGGGCGAGGATTTCGGGCACGGAGGAGGGCGCCGAGAGGGTCCAGTTGAGGGAGGTGAGGTGGGAGACGAGAGAGGGCGGGAGGTTCTGCCAGTCTTTGCGGATGCCAAGGCCGAAGAGGAGGGCGCGGTCAGATGTGGGGGTATGGCGCTGGATGAGAAAGGAGAAGCAGGTGCTGCGAGGTAGTCATGGCCTTTGATGTGCGGGTCGAGGAAGGAAGTGGTTGGGATGCCGCGGATGGTGTCGGTTGTGTCGATGATGGAGACAGAGACGGTGCGTGAGGATGGGGGACGTCGAGTGAGAGGAGGGGGGAATGGTTGCTTTGGTTCATGGTGATTGGGGTCTGAGAATGCGACCTTAATCAACACTGAAGGACGGGTTAGAGCGGGTGAAGCCCAGGTGGTTTGATGAATGCATGTGAAGGATGAGATGGCATCAAACGTCCCGTTGGTGGAATGTTTGGTTGACGGGCAGGTTTGAACTATACCCGACGTCACATCGCATCGCAAGAGCAAAGTCTCCATAATGACCCTGAACAGGCCATATCTCATATGTCATTGTTACGTCGGTGTCGTTGCTTTGTCCGCTCAGAGATTGCGTAGTATCCACCGACCCACAAATGCGACAAGTTAACCCTCGGAAAGAGGAAGGCTTTCCCATTCCTCCCACCACTTCTCCCCCTTCGGCGGCCATACCTCTTGGAATGCCCTCGTATAGACCTCGTCCCCCTTATGGTACAGATAATCCCCAGGTTTACGGCCCGCCAAGATCCTCCACGCCTGTTCCCCCACAGCAGTCCCGTTTCGATCTATGTCCATCACGGTAACCCCCCCTTGGGTGCCCCGTTGGATATACCACGACCGACTGAGCCACTTTAGCATATCCGTGAAGCTTAGACCATATACTGCTGGTGTTCGCACACCTCCCTTCGTGCCCGCCCGGAGATAGAGTGTGGTCAAGCTACCGCTTTCCGCGGGGGAGATCGTATCAAATATCGAACGAGCGAGGGTCTCGTCAATGGCACTGTTGGCAAAACAGTCGCGGAGATTCTCTGCGGGAATATCCCTATCTTTGAGGCGAGGGCCGTCGGTGGGGGTTTGTGGGCGATAGGTGGATGTGTTCCAGAAGTCATTATTAGGGCCGACGGCGTAGTGCAGGCGCAGTGAGAGGCGGCGAAGGCGCGGGAGGGTTCCGAGGGCGCGGTAAATGAGTACTTCTTGGGCGTCGCCATGTGTGCGGGGAACACCAGCGAGATGGAGTTGCGAGAGGCTGGGGCAAGAGCGGACGAGGAGCTGGATGGTGGGTGCTGAGAAACAGACGACGGGTGTCGGGATATTGAGGCATTCTTCTCGCTCAACGGAAAGATGGCGTAGCGTACTGCCGTGTCGATGGACGGCGGCTTGAAACATCGAGGGGCTGATATGGCCGTCAAGATGCAGGCTTTGGAGACGAGGTAGGTGTTGGATAAACCGGATGAATATCTGCTGCTCCGGGACCGTCATACGCCAGATGTGGGAGATGCTCAGGTTTTTAAGAGACGCGAAGTTGCCGTGTAGGGCCATCTCAGCGAGACCCTCAACTAAGTCGGTCCCATTGTCCATGTTCCACGCAGTAGTGAGACAGCGTAACTTGGTGAAATCGGTGACATTGCTCCATTTGACAACTTCGCTCCACGTCGTAAACGTGTGGCATAGACTTTGGAGGCTGCCAACACCTGGAGGCGTCACTGTCGCGTCAGGAAAGAAACCGGCCCACGCCGACCTAAGACGTAAGGATTCCCTGCAGTCGAGAAACGGTTCATGATCCCGCCTAACATAGAACTTTACGTGTGCTAGGTTAGGGGCGGCACCAGCAACCATTCGCTGGATAGCGTCGGTGATGTAGTTCAACCTGCCGCGTTTCAGGACTTTAGGATGGATTGCGACGATGCTGCAAAGAGACGGCGATGAAGCGAGCGCGTAATCGTCGGGGTCAGTCACGTTTGGGCCTTCGCGAAGCCGGATCAAGCTCCTGGGATGAAAGTAATGCATGTGGAGGCGGCATTTTCGGTCGTGGACGGCATTGAGGATGCACCGAGGGAGGTCAGAGCCGCAGGCCCAGACGAGGTCTTGGAGGGCTGGAAGCTTGGTGATGAAGCGGGCGAGGGGGCGCCATGCTCTTTCTGAATAACTTGGCGTATTGGCCGGCCAGTGTCGTCCGACGAATGTGCTTCGTGGCTGACAGAAGTCGTGCATGTTGAAAGGCTGCGAGTCGCCGTCGGCCCAGTCGTCGTCGGGCGGGCTTCCTTCCACTTTCGAATCTCTCGCAATCTTCAGCCTCCGCACATGGCGATACAGCTTGGCCGGGCCAAGTACGGCGGCGCACCGCTTCAGACTGAGGCCAATTCCGCTGTGACTCCGGGGCAAGGAGGAGGTGATCTCGAGGGTAATCTGACAAAACAATTGAGGGGTAGCTGCAGCACAGCAGGCTCGACATGTCAAGGAGAACGCCTGCAGGCTTTTGCGGCGTCTGTCTTCTGCGTAGTCATCAAGATATTCGCAGATTTTCTCGAGGACAAGGAGGGGCAGCGTCGCCAAAGAGGGGGGCGGCGAGGTTGCCATCACGTTTGTTGTCTGCGGGGAAGGAACGGGGCCAGAATGCGGGAGGGAGGCAGCTTGAGCGAAAATGCTTCCGTTCTTTAGCGGTCAGCGGATGCGACCAATCAACAAGCGCCAACCTCGGTTTTGGTGTCGCCGCTGCCTAAGAGCCGCATTAGACAACGTGGTGGCTGTTGCGGGTCCCAGTCAATTCACTCACTGGGCCAGCGTTGTCACGGCTGGGCCAACCCGCCTTGGGTTGGCCCGGGCTTTCCGCTGCTGGTTCATGATCATCCGAGAATGTAGCGCAAGCCCTGATATCCCCTTCCAACGGTACACCCAATGCTTCTGTTCGTATTGCTGCCCCTACTTTGGCGTGGGCTTGAAAACCGGTTGAGAACCTAAGGTAGTTAAGATTGCCCCGCTCTCCTTCGGCCCTCGCATGCACAACAAAACACGACATGCCCGCTTAGACCAGAGGAGGGATGAAGCGTTCACCGTCAAAAATATGCATTTTAGGAAATTTTCCACAAAGAAGTGGGTCTTAGGCGTTATTTCATGCTAATTCAGGTGTAGGTACCGCATACGTGACATCCTCGTCCCATGTTCACAGTTATCCTCGCCTCGGATTCTTGGGCGGCGGCGCCCATAAGAGCGTATAGCTAGGTAGCTGAAAGTTACACTTTGGCCTGTCTGTCAATCTGGTGATGCGCCAGAGGATGTACCTAGGCGTGGGCATGTCCGAAGGGCATGCACTTGGAGCGCGCTGTGTGGACGTGGAGTGACTCTTGGGCCCAAAGCTTGGTTAGTTACTTCGGCGGCGTAGGGGGCGCTTGGAGACGAGAGGTACTAGACGTCAGGGTTATCGCCGCTGTCCCTTTAATCCAGGGATGACGAGCCGCGGTGGGCGGGTGTGGACTTCGAACGTAACGGATTTTCTGAACCAAATTGAATCGTCCGGCAGACGTAGAACAAGCGAGGACTGTAGGGGGCGAAACAATACCTGCTATGTTGAACCGCGATACGCCGCCCCCATCTAGGAAACACATGGCGTAAATATCATGAGGAGGAGGAAGTGGCCCTAACGAGGGCCCGCCGCAAGTTTGAAGGCCCGGGCGCCGGATGGAACGGCGCGCTTATACGTAACATGGTGCTGCTGAACGCTGTCGAGCTGTCGAGCTGGCAGAGAGACAAGTTCTAGGCTATCAAAGAGAGGTCGAGAGCGAAGTCGGGGGCTGAAGGCGGTGTCGTTGTGGCGGGGAGGTTCTGGACGTGGCATGTTGCGCGTGTTGTTGTTGAGGGCCGAGAACGGCCGACTTGCTTCAGTTTCGGCCCCAGTTCTTAAGGCATAGTAGCATGGAGATGGTGTTGTCGCCCATCGCCACCCGGTGAATCCCCAGTATTAGTTTAGCCGAACTGAAAGCCCGTTCAACTTCACCAGACATCGCTGGTATTGACTCTTCTCGGTACGCGTACTCGTCCTCATATAGCCGACGTAGACCGTCAATAATAACCGCCTTACAGGGAGGGAGATTCTATCGAGCCACTTTGATCGGTGCCCTGGGTGGAGGATAAGGGCATACCAATAAGCAGGCGATTGTGTGAGGACCTCGATGTACTTGTTGAGCTTCTCTAGACCGAGAGTAATACTTTTGACGAGAACATCGTTCCCATCGTCAGGCACCGCCTCATCCTCTTGCTCTTATTCCTCGCCGCCATGTAGATTCGGAGTCGCCGCGCGAGCGATACGGTTCCGCTGCCCTGGCAGATCACTGACCTCGTAATTATCGAGATGCTGAGGGAGTCTTGTCGAGCGTTGAGGCCTGGGGTTCGCGACGATTGTATCTGGCGTAGGCGGACTGTTTGCGTGTATGGGGATCTCGGGGCCTGTGAAGGAGGGAAATGCGAGGTTGCGGTACCTGTTCAGTCGATCTTTAAGGCCATCTCGTAGTGCGTAACAGGTCGGAGTGATCTCAGTAAACAGCATCCTGTGCCCTTCGAAATACTCGGTCGCTATTTTGAATCCTCTTCTAGGAATTGTTCTCCATTTTCTCCTAGGAGTTATCCTCTCCTAGGAATCCTTCTCCACTTTCTTTCATAGGAAGCAGTCGCTCTTAAGAGTTATTCGCTTTTAGGATCATTTACTCCTAGGAGTTATCTGCTCCTCACAACCATTCCCTACTCTCTCTCTTAACTAGGCTAAAATAACGTACACTACGCATTAACGGAGTGTTTCCTTTAGCATGTGGCGACGTGAAAGAGGCAGGTGGTGAAGCTTAGTTCTATTTTAGGAAATGGGTCAACGACTAGATGCCTTAGGCTGTAAGATCTGGAACTGTGGAATGACCGCATCATTGTGCCCCATAGGCTTCACAGAAACATCTTCTCGAGCGTAATATTTGACAAAGGGCCGTGTTCCTAGGTCGAACGAGATTCTCGATAAGATTGAAAACAGGGTCGTTTGCTGAAGCTCTTTGACAAAGAGGTTCTGTGACATGCGAAGAAGTAAATAGCTCCCCACAGTACCATATTGGACCGCTTTCTCGTAGCCTTGTGAATTGATGACATCGAGATAGTCTAGAAATAGGTCATCACCATCCGAGAGTTCAAGCGCCACCACCGTGCAAGAACAAACGAGCCTAAAGGTGAGCTGTGAATCATCACACTGCCACGGGACTAAGTAGGAGCGGTTTGGAACGCTGTCATCGTTTTCGAGGATGAAGACATGGTCTCGGCCTGAAACAACATCTCAATCAAGTGAAAGCTAAGTCCTGCCAATGATGAACTGCGCTTATATAGGTATCCCCCGACGCGTGATTGAGGAACTCGACCTCGTTGAGGTCAAGGAGTAGATGAGCGAAGAGGCTGATGAAGAGTTGCTGAAGCGACAAGGAGTAGTCCGGCTGAAGAGCGATCGAGGATATGCTTCCCCTGTCGAGCAGCCCGTGCACACCGAAGATCGCATCCCGAGGGTCAGTGGATTGTGATTTGGCGGTTGTGTAAAGGATGTGACTCAAATCTCGCGTTTGAACCCTCCTTTGCCCGAGATATTCCATCCACGGTGCTGATGTGTGGCTCTACTTCCAACTGCTGTCCTGCCTCTCCAGGAACTGGGCATCGATCGCGCCGGACCAAATTTCGGTGTCGCCAACCTGCACCGCAATTTGCCTGGAAAGCACCAGTGCTGGATGACCCATACGCAACTGAAGTACCGGAGTTCAAGAAGCCGCAGCAGGCTCACCTCGCCATCTTCTCCGACCAAAGTGTCTGTCTTCGTGACACGACAAAGCTCGGACAGCGGGCGGCGCTTCGGGTGTCGTCCTGGCGACGGGCATGCGATGTCGCTCCCCAGGGAAACGACCGCTCTCCGGCACTCCTCGTAGATGCGGCCCATCTTTGCAACCTGGATGTTGTGCTTGTGATTATCGCGTTGGTTTATGCACATAGCATCGACCCAGACTCTCCTGAAGCCCTCAAGCGGGCGGGGGTACTGCAGCATCGCCCAGCAGTTCTTTGTCTGGAAAAGGACGTCCCGGAACGGACCAACAAATATGGGATGGCGAAGGGAGTTGTCGCCATTATTGCCGCTCCAGCAGTAGGAGGTCCGTTCGTACTCGGGGCACTGGTCGTGATTGTAGGTCTCCAGCTCCAGATGAATGAGTGATGGGTCTCGGTCCTCCGATGTAGCGAGACGTATTAGGCGGAACTCGTGCGGCCATATGGCATCATAGACCGGGGAGAGGAATTCTTTGCCTTCCGGCTTTTTAGATGGTGTGTTGTTCGGAGAGACATGAGCAGCGGGGAGAGCAGCTCTCGGCGACCTGGTCGTCTACTGTCTGCGCAGAGCGAAACATAGCGAATCGTGTGTGGCCAGCAAAGATTGTATTGTCCTCGAGGCTTATCGGGCGGGATCTCACTGTCGGGGCGGCCGATGAGTTTTGATGGTAGAGACCACGCGGCATTCTTAAGAGGCCTCGCATTCTTTAACGGCGCAGTATTCCGATGCCATCGTATTCTATTCTATGGTAACCAATGCCTCCCACAATGCAAAAATGACCACACACAACAAGCTCGGCCGCCGTTCTGACATAAATTATGCAAATCCTTCACCATCAAATCTCGCACGGAGCAGAGACACCCTTCCTTTTGGCAGGAGCCTTCCTATCAATTCACCACCATCAATCTCACCTACGTGCTCCCTGCCGGACAAAACGCGCCATCCCTCCCCGAATTCGTCGCCGTCACATTGACCCCCTTGCCAAAGCCCGCATCACAGTATTGCGTGCAGCCATTCAGCTCGCCGCTCCCCTCCTTGATCTTCAGCACGGTGCTAAACCCCTGATTCCCCTTCGTCGCACTACAGCTCGCATCATACTCGGCCTTATCCGTGCCCGCAGCGCTGCACGTGCCGCTGCCGTCCGGGCTCTCAATCGACTTGGGGTACTCGATGCTCAGCACGGGCTTTCCGGCCTTGATGAAGGGCTGGAAGTCAGAGCAGAAGGCGTAGTTGGTGGAGTCCTCGCGGGGAGCCTTGCAGTCTTCGAGGACAGCAAAGTCGATGTACTGCAGGAGGGAGGTGGCGATCTCGGGCGCATTCTTCAGCCGATGAGCATGGTGTAGCCGCGCTTGGTGGTGAGGGAGTGCGCGTGCGCGGAGAGCGAGCGCATGAAGGCGATGTCGTCGGCTTCGGTGAGCTTCCAGCCGGTCTGGGAGGGACGGTCAGCTTGGGGGTCGGGGAAAGAGTTGAGGGAAAAGGGAAGGAGAAGATACCCTTTCGTCTTCGGGGAGAGAGTCATCCGAGTCGACGCTATATCCGTCAATGTTATCCGAATCGACGGCATCGCAGCCGAGGTTGTTAGCCAGTGTAATGCGGCGCTTGATGAGCTCGACCGCCGTCTGGTTCTTGATGTTGATCCACCGCTCGTCGGGGAACTTGGGCCATTTCTTTCCGAGAAGTCCGCGTGTCCCACGAGCTACTATAGTCACAGTCGCTCGTCTGTACCAACCCGGCGTTGAAGTAGCAGATGATGAAGACATTCGGGTTTTGTTTCTGGGTGGGTTAGATTCGTGTCGCGCAAGATAAGGGGGAGGGCTCTTACTCGGAGATAGGTGATGGTTTCAGGGGTGCGAGCTACATGGAATAGGTCGAGATCCCATACCGGAACCGACGGAACAAGGGCAGCGGAGGTGTTAAGGGTATTCTGGATCTCGATTTGCCACTTCAAACTGGCCCCGGCCTTGAACTCAGCAGGGACTTTGACCATGCTAGGCATAGTCGCATTGCATTGACGGCACATTCACTGCGACGCAGCTACTTGCACCCACCATCGTCCCAGGCAGATTCCAGACGCAATCACGTACAATGGTGCAAGGTCCCAGCGTTGACATGAACACTACTTCAAGTTGGGCTAATTCAGGGACGAACGAGAAAGCTTACGGCAATATACCGGAAACTCTTCACGCCTCAAAACTACAAAGCTTGAACCCCTTGCGACGAAAGCGGCTAGCCTTAGGCGACAGAAACAGTCTGTTGTAGGCAACAGAAGTGATTTGATTCAGGGGAGCCACATACACCACAGTGCAGACCAAAGGCGCCAAGACATGGATTTACCACATTGAAGACTTAACCAGTGCAAGAAAAGCAATGCCGGATTTCTGAACACTGCCACGCAGCCTATCCGATAAGGTGTCCAGCGCACTATGTTTGAAGGAACATTGGGAGCAATGCGGGGCATGCGTTATATCAGACGAAGGCGGCCTCAGGCTACAGTTCACAATCATCAAGTTCTCCATAGCGCAGGGGCCATATTTAGGGGCACCAAGCCCATTCTAGGGTCTGGTAACGATCGCTTTCGTCGCTTTCATACCTGACGGGAATGAAGCACCACCGTATCCATGTATTCCGAGTCCCTTGGGATCAAGTGTAAAAGGACTTGTAAAGACTGAAGACCCAAGGGACCCAGGATGGAAGGTCAGGTACTGATATGCTGTCATTGGAAGACGTACCCCACTGTCAAGGACGGACTTGGCCCCTCTTCTCGAGGAATGTTGATCTGTCACGTCGTGGATGCTCCTTCCTTCACTTATGTCTGCACTGTTTCACGACCCTAAAATGGACAAACACCCCTGCTCATAGTCACGTTTGATCAGTCCAGATCAGCCCCGGCTCAGCTTCGACTAATATTTGCCCATTGAACAGCACAGCATTCCAAGAAGGTGCAGTTTTAGCCAAGGGGCCCAAAAATGGTCCTATGTAAGGAAAGGGCCCAGAATTGAGACATTTACACCTATAATAACCACCACCCAGAACTTTATAAATAATTCGTCCAGGCCTTTCGCTTAGTAATACTTATATCTATTATTAATTGTTAATACCGGGGATATTTAAAAGATGGCTTTGCTACTGGGCGTTATTAGGAGATGAAGGATATTTTGTATAGTAAAACTATTTAATGCTTATTAAATAATTATATTTAGAAGATATTCTAATACTAGGGTAACTTAAAGGATTTCTAAGAGTACCCTTATATTCCTTTTCTACATTTATTCAATATTATTTAGGTTAGTGAACTGGTGCGATGGCGCAACAGGGAAGAAACCACAAAGAGAACCACACCCACAGAACGTTGTTGTCGGCCTGAAAGGCC